>Ga0207646_10000032_pt1 | contig 216397 bp, 219 predicted proteins | sample KBSK5502metaG_FD_184343 | JGI IMG/M metagenome (GOLD analysis project Ga0207646, IMG submission 184343) | Corn, switchgrass and miscanthus rhizosphere microbial communities from Kellogg Biological Station, Michigan, USA - KBS K5-50-2 metaG... | ecosystem: Host-associated > Plants > Roots >...
GACCGTCAATGGCCATATCTGCCTCCTTCATCAAGATGTTTAGCCCCACCCTTCACAACCAGAGGGTGGGGCGTCGAAGAAGAAGGCGGGATGGCGCTCTCGCAGGGGATAGGACTGAACCGAGAAGGCGTGTCCTCTGCTCTTCAGCGCCAGCTCGCACCCACGGGGTACATTCCGAAAACGACGCCTGTGGAGACGCGGGCGCATCTAGGAGAATGGTGGTGTCGTGAGGCTCCCCCGGTTCGTGTGTCTATGCTCCTGACCATCAAAGACCTTTCTGAACAGCTGCGAATTAAGCCAGAGACACTCTATTCCTGGGCCGCGCAAGGGCAAAATTCCCAGTCGTAAGATTCATGGGTTAGTACGATTTGATCAACATCACATCGACCGCTGGCTATCCACCTTCTCTCCGCGAGCATCCGTCCCGATCCAGATTGGGAAACCTATGGCGGACCGCTCAGACCTCGACAGACTGATTGCGAGGGTAAAACGTGAGGTCTATACTTCCGGCCCGGGGAAACTGGACCGAGATCAAGCCTCATCGGAAAGGAGGAGCGTGATGGGGGCTCTTGAAGCGTAATAAGGTCTAGTGGATGAGTTTCATGTATCAGGGGCGACAGGTTCGCCGTACAACGGGTACGACGGATAAACGGCTGGCAGAATCGATCCTGTGCAAGGTGAAGGTGCAAATTGCTGAAGGTCGGTTCTTTGAGACGCGTGAGGAACAGGAACGCACGTTTGGAGAAATGATGGATCGGTATCTCGAAGAGCGTGCGGTTCTGAAGGCTCCGAAGGGCCACCAGCGAGATTGTCAGGCCTTGAACCATCTCCGACCGGTGTTTGGAGAGACAGTCCTCGCCGAGATCACGCCGAAGTTGCTGGCGGGCTACAAAACCCAACGACGACTAGAGAAAGCGGCTCCTGCCACGATCAATAAGGAACTCCAGCTCGTACGCCATGCGTTCAACGTGGCAATGCGCGAATGGGAATGGTGCCGGGAGAACCCCATGCACAGAGTCTCAATGGAGCTAGTGCGGAATGAGGTTGACCGTTGGCTGACCGCCAACGAAGAGGAAAATCTCATCGCATCTTCCTCGCCCTGGCTCAGAGAGATTATCGGCTTCGCACTGAATACGGGGATGCGTCAAGGAGAGATCCTCAACCTGCAATGGCAGGACGTGGATTTTGTGCGAGGAATCCTGATGGTGATGAAAAGCAAGAATGGAACTCGCCGCACCATCCCCTTGAATGCAACCGTGTTCGAGCTGCTGGCAGCCAAGCAAGCGACGACAGGAGTCTTACGCGGTCCCGTGTTCATGACTCCCCCTCGGGAATGAACTACAAGTCTGCTACTTGGTTCGGGAGTTTTGCGAGGCGCGCAATTGGGCAGGAATTCCAGGCTTCCGCTTTCACGACATGCGGCACACGTTCGCCACGCGATTAGTGCAACGTGGAGTGGATTTGTACAAGGTGCAACGTCTGCTCGGTCACAAGACCAGCCTGATAACGCAATGGTATGCGCATCATTCGCCGGAGAGTCTGAGAGACGGAGTGAACGTCTTGGATCAGCCTCAACCGCAACGCGTTAGCACAAATTTAGCACAGGAAGCGGTTTTGAGTGGTCTTGCGAGGGCGAGTACGCTCGCAAGTTCTTGATTGTTAATGGTGAGCCGGCCGGGGCTCGAACCCGGGACCCTCGCCTTAAAAGGGCGATGCTCTACCAACTGAGCTACCGGCTCACCGAACGGAGAGGGGAATTGTACCACCGACCCTCGGCCTATGCCTAGAGAGGAAATGAATCGGTTACCGCACACGTGGGCGGATCTTGAGGGGATTGCGAAGGGTGATAGTTTCGCTCCGCTTCGACCCCGTTGAGATCATATCGATGGGACACTCGGAGAGATCCTCAAGATACTGGAGATAACGTTTGGCTTCTACGGGAAGCTGTTTATAGGTGGTCGCGCCGGTGGTAGAGCCGGACCATCCTTTAAATGTCTTATACACCGGCTCGCAGTCGGTCAGCGTTTGGAGATCGGCCGGCATGTCTCGATAGATCTTCCCCTGATAGCGATAACTGGTGCAGACTTTGAGTTCCTTGCAGCCGTCGAGAACATCCAGTTTTGTGACGGCCAGTGACGTAAGTCCATTCACTTTGGTGGCGTATCGTACGACGACGCCGTCGAACCAGCCGCAGCGGCGTGCACGTCCAGTCGTCGATCCGAATTCTTTCCCTCGTGTTTGGAGCCCTCCTCCGACCGCATCGGTCAATTCCGTGGGGAACGGCCCGCTGCCGACACGCGTAGTGTAGGCTTTGGCGACCCCGAGCACCGCGTCGATCCTCGTCGGTCCCACGCCTGTTCCCGTAGAGGCGCCGCCGGCCGTGGAGCTGGATGAGGTGACGAAGGGGTAGGTACCGAAGTCCACATCCAAATGTGTCCCTTGCGCACCTTCAAATAACACGGTTTTCCGTCCCTCAATCATCTTATTAACGAGCATGGCGGCATCGACAATATGGCTCCTCAGCCGATCGGCATAGCCCATATACTGCTGAAACACTTTTTCGACCTCGAAACGTTCCATCTTGTAAAGCTGCTCGATAAACCAATTGATCTCGACCAAGTTCTCTTCGAGTTTGGTTCGAAACGCCTTCGGATTGAGCAGATCCCCCATTCGAATACCGATCCGCGACATCTTATCGGCATAGGACGGGCCAATCCCTCGCCCCGTCGTTCCAATTCGGCGAGAGCCTTTAGACTGTTCAGACGCTTTGTCGATAGCTTTGTGATATGGCAGGATTAAATGTGCGCGCTGACTGACGACGAAATTCTTTCCGATCTTTACGCCTTGAGTCTGGAGATGGTCCAACTCCTCGATCAATGAGGCCGGGTCCACGACGACCCCGTTTCCGATCACGCAGAGCGTTCCGCGATAGAGGATGCCCGAGGGGATGAGGTGAAACACGAAGGTGCCCCGTTCATTGATCACGGTGTGCCCCGCGTTGGACCCTCCCTGATAGCGAACCACCGCATCGACATCGCGGGCCAAGATATCCACGATCTTGCCCTTGCCTTCGTCCCCCCACTGCGCCCCGATCACCACGAGATTTCCCATCGCCTGAAATGCTCCAAAAAAAGAGCCCTGGCTGGACTCATGGCCAAGGCAGGAACGTCATGGTAGGGGCGCCTCTAAAGTTTGTCAAGAACCGAGATGGTCAGTTCAATCTTGGTTCTTTTCTCTCCTCTCATCTTCAAGGGCAGGCCCAAATCGTCTTTTATTTTATTGCGCGCGTCGAACGAGGGGAGTCTTCGACCGCGCGTTCCGCGAGCACAAGAGACGGTTGGGCTTGCCCAGTCCCATTTTCTTGACTGTCGCAGGAAACGCGTGTTAGCATAACCGCGGTTTCACAAGGATTTTTGCTTATTTCCAAGTCAATTCGACGTGGGGCTGTAGCGCAGTTGGGAGCGCGCGTGAATGGCATTCACGAGGTCGCCGGTTCAATCCCGGCCAGCTCCACCAAAATAATCATGTAGGTTCGGCAAAACCTCGACATCCACATCTATTTATCGAATGACCATCGGCTCCTTCCAGTAAGAACGATCCGCCTGGTTCAAGAAATCTCTCATGCTTCAAATCGAGTCGGTCAGTAAGCAATATTCAACGAGGGTTCTGCTTGAGAATGCCACGGCGCATCTCCGCCCCGGTTCGCGGGTCGGGTTGGTGGGACCTAACGGCGCCGGCAAGACCACCCTCTTCCGGATGATCCTCGGGGAGGAGTCGCCTGACAAGGGAAGCATACGCAAGCGCCCTCGTCTGCGCATCGGCTACCTCCCGCAGGAACTCGAAACCATCACAGGCAAGACAGTGTTGGACGCCACCCATCGCGATCTGTATCCCGAACACGAAGCCGAACGTATTTTAATGGGGTTGGGATTTTCGGAAATCGACTTCGGTCGTCAAGTCGAAAAACTGTCCGGTGGCTATCGGATGCGGGTCGCCTTGGCGCATCTGTTGCTGACCAATCCTGATGTGTTGATGCTTGACGAGCCGACCAACCACTTGGACAAACCAACGCAGCGGTGGTTCGAGCAATTTCTCTTGGACTCGGAGATGACGTTGTTGATCATCAGCCACGACACGGCGTTTCTGGATCGCGTCGTCACCCACATCTGGGACCTCCGGCACCATAAGATCGAAGAATATCGAGGCAATTATACCTCGTTCCAAAAAATCCGCGCCGAACGGGATGCACAGCGTGAGGCTGCCGCGGGGCGTCAGGCGAAAGAGGTTGCACGGGTCCAAACTTTTGTGGATCGATTCCGCTACCAAGCGAACAAAGCCAGCCAGGTTCAATCACGCATTAAGCAGCTTGAGAAGGTCAAGATGATCGAGATTAAGCGCGATCCCAAGCGGGTCAAGTTCAAATTTCCCCTCCCGGCAGCGAGTGGCCGGCAGGTCTTGGAACTCCAGGGTGCGGCAAAGCGCTACGGGGAAAAAGTAGTGTATGAAAGAGTCGATTGCTCGATCGAACGGGGCCAGCGCGTGGCGCTGGTCGGAGAAAACGGGGCCGGGAAGAGCACGCTGCTCAAGATGCTGGCCGGGGCGCTGGAGCCAGACAAAGGCACCAGAACGGTCGGCCATGGGGTCACCCTCCACTACTTTGCCCAACACCAGGCAGAGACATTGAACCCCGAACATACCATCCTCGAATCTCTCTCCGAAGTCTCCAGCCAAGCGGAAACGAACTTCCTCCGTGGGATTGCTGGCGCCTTCCTTTTCACCGGTGACGATCAAAAGAAACCGATCAAGGCGTTGAGCGGTGGGGAACGCAATCGCGTCGCGCTCGCACGGATGCTGGTCGAGCCGGCCAATACCCTGTTACTCGACGAGCCGACCAACCATCTCGATCCGGCTTCGGTCGATATGCTCACCGATGCGCTATCAGACTTCCCCGGCACGATCATCTTCATTTCCCACGACCCCACCTTCCTGACCAGAGTCTGCACGCGCGTCATTGAAATCGAAGAGGGCAAAGCCCGAAGCTTCTCCGGCGACTACGAGTACTACTTGTGGAAGAAAGCGCAGGAAGTCGAATCCATCAAGGAAACGAGTGACGACCTGAAGGGCGTAGATCGCGGGAAGGCCGTTGGGCCGACCAGGGCCATGGCTTCGCAAGCCCCGTCCAAATCCTCAGCCGGAGATCGCCGCGATTTGAACAAGACCCAGGCCAGACTGGAGAAGCAGGTCGCGCGGGCCGAAACCGAGATCGCCGAGTGCGAAACCAAGATCAAAGCACGGGACCTCGAACTGGCCGACCCCGCGCTCTACAAAGATGAATCTACCAAGTGGAGCGCGCTGCAGATCGAGTATGACGGGTGGAAGAAGGACCTTGTGCGGCTCACCGCCCGGTGGGAAACACTCTCGGCTGAACTGGAAGATGTGAAACAGAAACTTACGGCATTCGCCTAGCAGAGGTCGGCATCACTGTGTGAGCAGGTGGAGGCGGAGGAATTTTTCACTTCCCTGTTAGGCGGGAGATTTGACCGTTTCCTCGAGGTAGTAATACAGCCAACGGTTCTTCTCTTTCGTGACCAGCTCATCCCACACCACGCCAATGAGAAAGCCCTTCTCCCACGGCTTTACCCAGGCAACTTTCCCGTCGAGCTTTTCCATCTGCTCGGCCCCATCTGAATCGAGAAACGCCAATGACACAGTCACCGGCTGGGCCATCGCCAACTGCTCTTTCGTATGCAACCCTGCGCCGACCCTATTGACGTTATCTAACACGGCTGTAATCGCTTTGGCTCCGCTCTTCGGTGAAACCAGCGCAGAGCCGACCAAGGTTGCCCGAACAAACTTTCGCCGTTCGTTCGTGGCAGCTATCGATGCACTTGATTTCGTGCTCTGCCGTTTCACAAGACTAAGTATAACCGATTAGAAATCTTTGTCCAACACCCTGACAGCCCCGATTAGATGTCTTTCGGCCGGTAATAGCGACGCCCCTTGAGCGATTCAGGGAGGTGCTCCTGCTGCGCCTTCGCCTGAGGATCGTCATGGACATAACGATAACCCTTCCCATACCCAAGCCCCTTCATCATCGAGGTGACGGCATTCCGTAAATGGAGAGGAACCCCTAGATTTCCATGGGTTTGTGCGTCTTCCATGGCTTCAAGAAGTCCGATATAGGAGGCATTGTCTTTTTTCCTGGTCGCAAGATAGGTCGTCCCTTGGGCCAGATTGATCTGCGCTTCGGGGAGCCCCACAAACTGCACGGCCTGAGCAACCGCAGCCGCGACCACCAGCCCCATCGGATCAGCATTCCCCACGTCCTCGGAAGCAAAAATAACCAGGCGCCGGGCGATAAATTTCGGGTCTTCCCCCCCTTCCAACATACGAGCAAGCCAGTAGAGGGCGCCATCGGGGTCGGAATCCCTGAGGCTCTTAATATAGGCAGAGATGATGTTGTAATGTTCTTCGCCGGATTTGTCGTAGCGGATTGATTTCTTCATGAGCGCGGCTTCCAGCGACGCTCCATCAATCAGACGCGTGCCGTCCCGCCCAGCCGGTTGCTGTGTGACCACAAAATCCAGTGCAGTCAGGAGCGCCCTTGCATCGCCGTTGCCATAGGCAATCAGTCGTTGCCTGGCATCGGGTGACAGACGGGCATTCCACTTCGCCAACCCGACCACAGGATCCGCAAGCGCCCGGTCTAGAATATGCCCCAGCGCCTCATCCGAAAGAGGCTTGAGCACAATGACCAAGGAACGAGACAGGAGCGGCGAGATCACTTCGAAGGACGGGTTCTCCGTTGTCGCGCCGACCAAGATGACCGTGCCTCGCTCGACGTGAGGCAGAAAGGCATCCTGCTGCGCCTTGTTGAAGCGATGAATCTCGTCGACGAAAAGTATGGTCCGTTGGCCGTTGATCGCTTGGCGTTGCTCTGCTGTCTTGATGATGGTCCGCAGCTCGGGAACACCCCCTGTGACCGCCGAGAAAGGCACGAACTGCGCTTTGGTGTGGCGCGCGACGAGATGCGCCAACGTGGTCTTGCCTGACCCGGGTGGCCCCCAGAAAATGACGGAGGAAAGTTGATCTGCCTCAATCGCCCGTCGCAACGGCCGATCCGGTGCGGTGATGTCGTCTTGCCCGACAAAGTCCGCAAACTCACGCGGCCGCAAACGCTCGGCCAACGGAGCCTCAACGGATTTCTCTCCCTCAGGCACCCCAAACAAACCAGGAGACTGATCGCGTGAAATGGTCATCTGAGTCCTCAAGAACGGCCTAAATTGTATACGCCGGCCATCATCAGCGCAAACGTACCCTTGACCATAGCCAATGCCAATGTTACGAACAGCGGCGAGAGGGAAAACCGTGCACACCCAAGTCAACGGCATCACCATCGCCTACAGCGACCAAGGAACTGGTCTCCCCATCGTCTTTCTTCATGCCTTTCCCATGAACCGGACCATGTGGGCGGCACAAAAGAATGCGCTCTCCTCACAGTTCCGGATCATCACGATTGACCTGCGAGGGCATGGCGAATCCGATGCGCCGCTGGGGCGCTATACACTCGACCAATCAGCCGACGATGTGTCTGCGCTGCTGGACCATCTTGCAATTCCACAAGCCGTGTTCGCGGGGCTCTCGATGGGCGGCTACATCTTGTTGGCATTCTATCGAAAGTACGCGGATCGCGTGAAGGGATTGATTCTAGCCGACACGAGGGCTCAGGCTGACACAGTAGAAGGAAAAGACGGACGATTCCAAATGGCTCAAACAGCCTATACGAATGGACCGTCAGCCATCGCAGACCTCATGATTCCGAAAATACTCTCGCCCGTGACGATTCAGACGAAACCGGATCTCGTCCAGCAAGTACGAGCCATGATCGAGGGAAATCAGATCAGCGGAATTACTGGGGATCTAATGGCGATGGCCGAACGACCCGATTCAGTCCCCCTCTTGGCCCAGATTACCTGCCCCACCCAGATCATCGTCGGCGAACTGGACCAGGGAACTCCACCCTCTGATGCAAAGCTCATGGCAGAGAAAATCCCAGGCGCCCGTTTGGCCATCATTCCAAACGCCGCACACATGACCAACCTGGAACGGCCTGACGCCTTCAATCAAATCGTCGGCTCCTTCGCCTCTGAACTTGCTAAGAAGATGAAACACTAGGCAGCCCCTTGCTCAGTATGTAGGGCTTCTGTGGTGAGGTGAGAACGAAGCCTGGAGAAACGCGCGTCTTGGCGCGCAGGGGTTGAGGGAGTGAGAATGAAGACTTTTACGACATCCTTCGCTAGTCTGATTCGCCGACGCTGCCTCGGCGGATGAGCTTTAGAAACTCCAGGCGGGTTTGCGGCTGACTGCGGAAGGCGCCTAACATAGAACTGCTGACCGCGATGGTATTCTGCTTTTCGACCCCCCGCATCATCATACAGAGATGTCGCGCTTCGACGACCACCCCCACTCCGTGCGCGTTGAGCTTCGATTTCAGAGTTTCGGCGATCTGGACGGTCAGCCGTTCTTGGACTTGGAGTCGGCGCGCAAAGGTATCCACGATGCGCGGGATCTTGCTAAGGCCGACGACCTTCTTATTAGGCAGATAGCCCACATGGACCTTGCCGAAGAAAGGGAGCAGGTGGTGTTCGCACATGCTGAAAAAGTCGATGTCCTTCACGATGACCATTTCGTCGTACTCTATCGGAAAGAGTGCGCCGTTTAAGAGATGGTCGATATCCCACTGATACCCCTGAGTCATGAAGGCAAGGGCCTTGGCGACTCGCTCTGGAGTCTTGACAAGCCCGTTCCGTCCGGGCCTCTCACCAAGAGCCAGCAGCATCTCTGTGACCAGGGACTGCAGCACATCTAGGTCCGTCGCTCTGCCATTCCCGTCGACGTCTTCGACCTGTTGTCGACCCCGCCGCCTGGTTCCCTGCTTAGCCATGCCGCCCCTCTCTGAGCACCGGGGCCTGACTCATCGACCCAGCATACTCGAAGTAGTTGTCGCGCGTTTCGATCAACCCGACCTTTTCCAGTTGCCCACTGGGGAGGCATTTCGCTAACAGATCCCAGATCAGCAGCACCAGATTTTCTCCCGTCGTCGTGCGATCGGCGAACTCAGGATCTTGATTGAGATCGTGATGGTCGAAGCGCGTGACCACCTGGTCGGCGACAGTCCGATCCAGCCGGTCAAGGTTAGCGCCTCGACTGGTCGTCGTCGGAACCGTGCTCTTCACGGTCACCAACACGACATAGTTATGGCCATGCCCATTGGGATTATTGCACTTCCCGAATGCAGCCCGGTTTGCCTCGGAGGACAGATGATCCGTGTGGAGGCGGTGCGCCGCGCAAAACCGATATCGCCTCGTGATGCTCACCTGTGCCATCGTGGATTCAGCTCACATCCAGCGGAAAAATAGAAAAGCCAGGACCGGCCGCCGTATTCGGACAATCCTGGCTTCCCCTGTCATTCATTCAACCGACCAGCTCGCGCCACTCCAGCGCCAATTCCTTAGGCGCTAAAGGAACTACCACAGCCGCAGGTCGTCTTCGCTTGTGGGTTCTTGATCGAAAACCCGGACCCTTGGAGACTGTCCACGTAATCGACTTCGGCACCTTGAAGGAGGGGAGCGCTCTGCGAATCCATGATGACCTTGACATCACCCTTTTCAATCACGGTGTCGTCGTCGGCCATCTTTGACTCGAAGGCCATCCCGTATTGATACCCGTGGCAGCCGCCGCCCTTGACATAGACCCGCAGGCCGACAATATCCTTCTCTTCCACCATTAATTCCTTGATCTTCTGTTCCGCAATCGCCGTAATCGTAACCATCGTGATCCTCCTCTTGTGACCAGGCCGTCCTTCGAAGACCTACCTGGAATGGCTTAGTGTAACATCTCTTTACCGGATTTCAATACCCTGCGATTTTGACTGCGTCGAGGGCGCAACCCACTTGCCCTCTGGTACCAAAACGACCACGTCTCCGAGCACTTTAGCCTGACATCCAAGACGATGCCACGGCTCGCTGAGGGCTTCCCGATCGAGGAGATCTTGCTCATCGAAGTCGATCTCCGACAGGTTCTCGGCACCGACCTGCACTTCAACCCGACAGGTGGTGCAGGAGGCGTTCCCACCACAATCATTATTCAACACAAACCCGAGAACCTTTGACGCCTCCAACAAGGACGTATTGACCTCAACCTCTCCGCTCTTGCCCTCAGGATGGAGAAACGTCACGCGCGGCATCGCGTCCCCCTCAATGCACCGTTGCACCGACCGCCACCGGCTGATAGGGGCAGCGCTGCAATCGGATATGTTCCTCAAACTCATGACGGAACAATTTAATACTGCTCTGGACCAGTACTGCGGCACCGGTCACCAGCGTGCAATAACCCGTCCCCTTCACAAATCCACAGACCTGGAGGAGACTGTCCATATCTTTCTCCGTCCCCTCGCCCTGCTCAATCTTGGTCATGAGTGCGGCGAGATTGATGGTCCCCATTCGGCAGGGTGGGCACTGTCCGCAACTCTCGCCCTTGAAGAAATCGGAAAACTTGAGCGTCTGCGCCACCATGCACGTCGCATCATCGACCACGATCACGCCGGCCGACCCAAGCCCCGTGCCGGCTTTCTTCAATGAATCGAAATCCATCGTCAAGTCAAGCTGATCGGCGGTGACCATCGAAAACGCCGGTCCCCCGGGGAACACCGCCTTGATCTTACGCCCGCCCGGCACCCCTCCACCGCACTTGTCCACGAGTTCACGGATCGTAATACCCATCGGCATCTCGTACACGCCTGGCCGATTCACGGCGCCGCTCAAAGAGAACATCATCGTGCCAGGACACTTTTCTGTGCCGACCTGCGTGAACCAGGCCGCGCCTTTCAGGAGGATTCGCGGAATGTTGCACAAGGTCTCGACATTGTTGACCAGCGTCGGCTTCCCGTAGAGTCCGAAATCCGTGGGATAGAACGGCGGCTTCTGTCTCGGCATCGCCGGACGCCCTTGCATGGATTCGAGCATCGCTGTTTCTTCACCGGCCACGTAACTCCCATGGCCTTCAAAAACTTCGAGATCGAGATCCACGCCGCTCCCCAGGACACTTTTGCCCAAAAACCCTTGAGCCTTCGCCTGTGCCAACGCCTTTTTCAGGTTATCCCGCTCTTCGTGGTATTCATGGTTGACATAGATAAATGCCGCCTTCGCCTGCACCGTATAGGCCGCAATGAGGCAACCTTCAATGAGCTGGTGTGGCGCCTGCTTGAGCAAGTACCGGTCCTTAAATGTCCCTGGCTCATGTTCGCCTGCATTGCAAACGAAATAGTGCTCCTTCACCCGATGATTGAGGACCTTTTCCCACTTGATGCCCGTGGGAAAGCCCGCACCCCCTCGTCCACGGAGTCCGGCTTTCTTCAGTTCAGTGACGATATCATTCGCGGTCAGCTCTTTGACGCACTTCGTCCAGGCCTCGTAGCCCCCGAGCTTTTGGTAGGCTTCGATATCCCAAGGAGCCCCATCGAGCGTTTGAAGAACTCGTGGTTCAGTCGCGGTCGTCATGCGCCAATCCCTTACCCGTTTGGTTCATCGTGCGGAGCGATACTATAAGGCGCTTGGCTGGTCTTCGTCAAGGCAATGCCATGATAATAGGCCTGAATCTCAACGACTTAGGGCCACTGCCCTATACTGAACTGGGCACATTGGCCGTCTGGGCACATTGCAGGAAGGTTGAAGCAGAGAAATGAATGGACTTACCGGCGGGCTTTCCGCCGGCAGCCATAAACCATTATTACTTGAGATGACTGCCGGCTCCCATGAATAACAGCATGGGAATCGACAACATAAAGTTGACCCGCGAGGCGAGGAGCGCGGTCCGACCCCACTGAGCCATGTCAGCCGGGGCCGGGGTCCCTTGGGCTGCCGCCGTCACCGCCGCAATAATCTTTTTTTGATTCGGCCAAATAATCGCGTGGACATTGACCATCATGATGATGCCCAATAGTCCGCCGATCCCCAGCGCGATCGCGCCGGTGCCACCTTTGGAGTACAGGTATACGTACAACGCAATCCCAGCGAGCACCGTGACCGTCGCACCATGACGGAACCAGTTCAGCGAAGAGGGCATCAACTTGGGAATCACGATGTTCTTGGTCGGACCATCCAAACTCTTCAAGAACGCCGCATTGATCAGGTTGAAGAAATACAACAACCCGATCCAAGTGATCCCCGCCAAGAAATGTACCCAGCGAAGCAACAAGCCCACCCAGTCGGCCTCGCCGGCCCCAATGCCGGCCATACCGAGATAGAGCACGATCAACACCACAGCGAGCGCAAATCCTGCGCCCATGGTTTGCATTGGATTCTCAAGAAATTTCATAGCATCTCCTCGTTCAGTGTATTGCTAAGTCGCTGTCTGTACTGTAGGCCCGCTTCGCTTGTCAAGCGGGCCTCGAACCATGATCGAATTAGCCCACATCATTCATGACGATTCCCCCTAGCGAAATCGCTGAGCCGCGTCGCGAGACCGGCGCGCGGAGCCCAAGGGACTGGCTCCGCCCTCTGCAGCGGTGCCTGTCCCACTGCTCTCAGACGGGGACAGGCGCCAAACAGAAGGGCACCAGTCCCCAACAGTACGGTGAGGGCTCGAAAGGCGAGCCCGCTAGCTGGAGGCTCATGGTAGCAGCGGACCGGCAATTGTAGCAGAAACGTTCATGAATAGTACCGGCTAGGCCATTAACCGATCGACCGTTATGCAGAGATCACGCACCGCGCGAGCAGAGTTCACCAGCCCTGCCTGCTCCTCTGCCGTCAACTCATATTCGACGACCTGCTCCGCCCCGCCTCGGCCCAACCTGACCGGTACACCAACGACAACATCCTTTAATCCATACTCGCCCTCGCAGAGCACAGCACAGGGCAATACCCGCTTCTGGTCCTTCATGATCGCCTCGACCATATCCACTGCCGAGGCCGACGGCGCGTAGAACGCGCTGCCCGACTTCAATAGACCCACGATTTCGGCCCCCCCCTCGCGCGTTCGCTTCACGATCCCCTCCAATCGTTCCTTCGATATCAGCTCCGAAACAGGAGTTCCCTTCACCGTCGTGTAGCGTGGCAGCGGCACCATCGTGTCGCCATGTCCCCCCAACACCATCGCATTCACGTCGGGTCCCGGCACGTTCAATTCCGTTGCGATGAATGCACGCATGCGGGAGGAATCGAGCACACCCGCCATACCCAGGACCCGCGATTTCGGCAATCCGCTTACACGACGCGCCACATGGACCATGACATCCAACGGGTTGGTGACGAGAATAAGGATGACGTTCGGCGATCGGGATATGAGCTCCGAGACGACCGATTGCACGATCTTTGCGTTCGTGGTCAACAGCTCGTCGCGGCTCATTCCAGGCTTGCGAGGGATGCCGGACGTGATCACCGCGACCGACGAGCCGACCGTTTCATCGTAGCCGTTGGTGCCCACCACACTGGTACTATAGCCGCATACAGGACCGGCCTGTGTGATATCGAGCGCCTTGCCTTGCGGGATGCCCTCGACAATATCGACGAGCACCACCTCGTACTCGTTCCTCTCTGCCAGCCGCTGCGCCGTCGTGCCTCCGACGTTCCCCGCGCCCACTACCGTGATCTTCGGTTTCCCCATCATCGACTCCTCGTTAGGCGTAAATCGTGAAACGTGAAGCGCAAATCCCCTTACGCCTCACCCCTTACCCCTCACGTATGTCCGTGTTCCGTCCAGCCCGCGACTTTGAAATTGATCGTACAGACGAAGTTATCCCCGTCATAGAAATTGACTTTGATCTTCTTCTTGCCATAGGTCTTTGCCAGGAAAGCGTCCGGATCATCGACCAGTTCCTGATAGCCTCCCGCCGGATATTCGCCGAGGTCGTGAAATACCACGATCATCCCCACTTTGACTTCTTCAAGAATCTTAGTCCAACAACGGGGATAGACTTCCCAAAACTTGGCCTCGATCATCTCCTTCGTCGGCTCCCGGCGATCCTCCCCCGGCTTGATAGGCTGTGCAAACTTTGCCAACCGACGAACATAGGGGTATTGATGCCCCGTAAACAGCTTGTGTAGCCAGGGCGGCACTGTCGGTCTCCCAGTTTCGTTCGCCATGGATCTCTTGCACCCCTGCTAGGTCGTCAGCCGTTGATAAATCCGCGGCAATCGCATCGGCAAGGCTTCGAGATGATCGATGACCGCAAACTGCACGTCCCCGTACATTCTCCGGACATAGCCATCGGCCTCACGATCGATCGTGATACAAAACGGATGCACCCCACGCTGACGCGCCTCTCGTAACGCAGCCTTGGTGTCTTCGAGCGAATACTCGTCTTTATACCCGTCATCAAGCGGACGTCCATCGCTGATGAGGACAAGCAGCCGCGTCCGTGCCTCTCGCGCCAGCAATTTGGCGGTGGCATGGCGAATGGCCGCGCCATCACGATTTTGCTGCATAGGGGCCAACCCGCCCAACCGCTGCGCCGCCTTCCCGCCCAGTTGATCGTCAAAATCCTTGATGACAAGAAAATCCACTTGCCCGCGGCCTTGGCCCGAATAGCCGTAGAGCGCGTATTGGTCTCCGACCGCTTCGAGCGCTTCACACAAGAGCACCAGCCCCTCTTTCTCCAGATCGATCACGCGGCGGCCACTGTCCAACTGGCGGCTAGTTGACCCACTGACGTCGACAAGAAACGCGGCCGCAACGTCCCGTTCTTTTCTCTCCCGCCTCACGTAGATCCGGTCCGACAGATCTGCCCCCGCCGCCCGCTCAGCGCACATACGGACCGCTGCGTCCACATCCAGCTCGTCGCCGTCAGCTTGGCCCGGCACGCGCCGCAGCCCCGGTGGCCGCAGACTTTCGAAGAATCGTCGAAGTGCCGAGACTTCACTCCCATGTGCGCTCAAGGTAACACTCACGACATCCCCGCTCCCCTCCTCCGCCGCACGTTCCACGACGCGACACCAATTGAGGCGATAGTCGTCGATCCCCTGATCCCATTCCGGATAGCGCACCGTACGATCGTCCGGCCCGGCATGATCGCCCGGCGCCGGCTGCTCGACCTTCAAAGCCAAGAGTTCTTCCACATGGGAGGGCAGCTGCCGCCCCCCGGCAAGCCTGTCACTCTCGGTCGCCGTGCGCGTCCCTTCCCGATTCCATTGACCTTGCGCTGAGGACTCCTGTACTCCGCCGACGGCGCTCGCGATTCGTTCGATGTCCTCTGATTGTTTCTGATCGTCCGATGAACGTTCATCCTGTTCCTGTTGACGAATGAACTCGGGATTCATCGCTCCACGATATACCCAGTTGGTGACGGGGCGATAATCCTCACCCGTCTGTTCGGAAGCGGATGGGCCCACACCCAGGTCCTCCGCGTCATCATCGGCCTGATCAGCGTGGATCATCGCTCCCTTTGGCGCCAACAGTTCTTCGAGCCGCACATAGAGCGCATGGGCCACGCGAACGGCAACTTCCGCCGTCGCCGTCGGAGCCAGAATAGCCTGGCACATCGGCCAGAGGATGGCGATCTCGTCCTTGATCGCTTCGTGAATCGCGACAGGCTGAGCCCCGGCGGTCGATAACTGGAGCAATTGATCGACGACAAGTTCTTTGACGGTCAGCCCGTGCGTCAGGGATCGTGTCGCGACTGCCTCCCGCGCAAATTGTTGTAGATCACGCTGGAGCCCTGGGTACTCCCGCTGAAGCAGAAACTCCACCCGCGCATCCTCCACGAGCATCCACAAGTCTTGGATCAGTCCAGGATGAGGATATAGACGAAACAGCGCCGCCAAGGTACCGGGCGCAGCGTGTTTCGCACGGCCATACCTCTGCTGCAGGGCGATGACTAATTCCGCGAACGGCTCAAGAGTCAGCCGGTACGTCCCAAACTCCACGTGCCCCGCTTCGTGAGCCGCCATCACCAGATACAAACGCGTATTCTCCTCGGCAGTGGGATAGCGACAGAGGAGCGCCGGCAGCGAGATGATGCGCCCGTCCTGGCTCACCATGGCCCGCGCAGACGTCTCTTGGCTGAGCGAGTCGGGGAGCGCCTGAATCGTGAGATCCGTTCCACAGAGCCCCTGCACGAAGAGCTTCACGGTCCGGGCCACTTGCCGAAGCGAGACACCGCTTAAGGCCGCTTCCACCGACGTCAGCGCCTTCTGCGACTCCAGGGAGAAATAGGCTCTGGCTCCTTCGACACTATATGCCAGCACTTCCATCCCGGCTGTGAACCAGGCCTCGAAGCGAGCCGTGGACTCGGCAGACTCGCCGATCACACTCACCAGTTCAGGCGCGCGCCGCAAATAAGCCAGGGTCGTTTCCGCGTCGCGCTCTGCCACCAGGGCCCCGTACTGCAATACTTTTAGCCGCCATCCCTCATTCGGCACGGCACGCAATAGACGCGGCGATTCCGATAACCAGGCAATGCCAGACCCGGGATCACGTTCAGCCAGCAACGCCCCGACCGTAACGACCTTGGCCCGCACCGACGGGTCTTCGAGATCGCCGAGGATGAGCGGACTGGTGCGAAGGAACTCGATGGTCCCGAAATAGTCCGTCTTGCCGAAACTATTCTGAGAAATAAGTTTCAGCCCGAACGTCGCCCAGGCCCTGGCATCCTGAAGGGGCAACACGCGGGCGACCGCGGGAATTTGGCGGATGTACTCCAGCGCGACGACAAAATCGATCTGCGTCAGCTCGAACCCGATCTCTAGCCAGCCCCCCAGCTGATCCGGCGAGATGACCGTCACCACTTCCGGTGACACGCGGAGAAATTCCAGCGCGACATTCGCATCCTGCTCGGCCAGTTCCAGGGCGGTTTTCAGCACCAACGATCGAACCGATGGTGGCTCGATCAGACCCAGAACCAGCGGGCTCTCCTTGAAAAACTTCAGTCCGATCGCCCCGGACGATTCGGCCAACGCAATCCCCAGATCCAGCCATGCCACCGCATCGCTGAGCCGATCCCGTCGTTGCAAATCGGGAAACGATTCGATCGCGGCCCGGGCGACCTTTGCCGACACCTCGTGCAGCTCATCGAGCAACAGCAAGACGCCTTCCACCTGGTTCGGTTTCGCAGTGGTCTCGACGAGGCGAGAAACCAGATGCTGGGCCGTGGCTGGTCCCAGCTCTTCCTCCAGTTTGGCAATCAATTCCTTATGGGTGTCCGACAACTCCATTCTCGATTCAATCCTTGGGAATTTGGAGCAAGTGCTGGATTGTAAAGGAGGCCCTAGCGCTTGTAAACTATACGCTTACGCGCAGGCGCGAGCCAAGGGGCATGAGGCGAGGGGGCAGAAACTCAAGTCTTCCCTCTCGCCCCTGGCCCCTCGCCTCTAGCCTATCGAAAGGATTTCGGAATGGCCGAGCCCAAGCAAGAGAGTCTCGACAAAATGTGGAAGTTTGTGAAGGGATTCGCGGAGAAGAGCGGGACGACCATGCATCCCACTCCGCAGTCACCGAAGCCGTGGTCAAAGGCCTTGCGATGCATGTGGACGAGCTGGGTAAGCCCCTCTGTCCCTGTAATTTCTATAAAGATAAACAAGCAGAATCAAAACTTCGCCGCTGGATCTGCGCCTGCGACGAAATGCAGATCTACAAATACTGCCACTGCCTGTTATTTGTGCGGGAAGACGGCATGCCGATCACGGAATATCTCCCGGAAGGCCACGAAGGTCGGGAAATCTATGGTGTTGTCACTGATCCGGCTCCAGGCAAAGGCCGCGCCCTCAAACACAAGGCGGCTGCCGCACCGACAACCTTAGACGAAACACCGGCATCGTCCTCACCCACCTCGTAACAACCATGCATCTGCGCGGCCGACTACTGTGCGGAACAGTCATCGCACTCCTGATAGGAGCCTCGTGGTCCAACCAGTCCCGGGCCGCCGAGCCCAGCCACACATCTCCGGCCATAGCACCACAGCCCCCGAGCCTGAACGAAAAAGACTTCTTCCCCTACAAGCAGAAGGGGAGAGGCACTCTGGCTGGACAGGCGTTTCTTGGTTCGCCATCCGGGAAAGCCATCACGCAAGCCGGGGCTTTAGTACATCTCATCCCCATCACCCCCTACACACGCCATTGGTTTGACCACGCAATCAGAAGCACATCCTGTTCAGCGACAGGAAACCCTGCCTCGGCTGAAAGTACCGCAGCGCCGCGCACTCTGATCGACTGCGCGCATGAGGCACTGACTTGGCTCCAGGCGGAAAAGCGCTTGGCTCCCTATCTCCGTACGACCAGAGCCAACCCCACCGGACATTTTTGGTTTACCAAGATTCCGGCCGGACGCTACTACATCGTCAGCCTGATCGAAGGGGGATCGGGAACCCGTCAAGACGAACAGCTAACAGGCCTAGCCTGGCTGGTTATTGAACTCGACACGGGTGAAAAACTCACCAATCTCGTGGTGACCGACTGCAAAGCCAGCCTTTGCTGAATTTACTTTCTGGGCAAGACGCCTTTTCTACAACAGCTGAGGACTTGTGGGATTTTTTTCGCTGCTTTTTATTTCCCACCCCAGTCTTGGTATCGAAGCAGTTCAACTACTAGTCCAGTGACTACATCTCCAACGTTTATTAGCTGTTCGCGATACTTCCGATTATCTTCTTTTACTTGTCTTTCATATTCAGGATCATAACCCATCCCAAGTCTTCGCATATACCCTCGAGGTGGCCGCTCTAGATATCCTTCCAGTTGTTGGGCATAGAAAGAACCCATATTGAGAGCCCGAACAAAACCGACTAATTCGATTACCTGCTTCTCTATGTTTTCAACCGATGCACTACTCCGATCAATAGAGTCTAGAAATCCCAACCGTAGGTAAAGAGGGTGAAACTCCGGAGAAAGTATTGCAGGGTCTTTGAAGTAACGGAACAGTAACAGTGTGCATTCAAGATCCTAGCGCAACAGGTTAGTGAAGGCATGAGCGGGGCTATGCCAGTTCAGCACTTTCCGCGGCCGATCGTTGACCATCGCCTGTACCCGCTTGATCTCCGCACGTGATACCTGAGTAAACCGTGTGCCCTTGGGAAAGAATTGTCGCAGCACAGGCCGTTGGTGTTCTCGTTCGTCCCCCGCTCCCAGGGACAATGCGGGTGGGCAAAGTACACGCGCATCTTCGTGTGCTTCGTGAAGAGGCGGTGCTCTCGCATTTCGGGACCCTGGTCGTAGGTGAGTGAGCGGCGGAGCTGGGCGGGGAGCGGCCGGAGTTCGCGCGCGAAGGCCTGCCGCACCGTCACCGCATCCTTCGCGGTCAGCGGCACCAGCAGCGTAAACCGCGTGGTGCGCTCCACCAGGGTGCCGAGCGCGGACGCATTGGCATGGCCGACGAGCAAATCGCCCTCCCAATGCCCCGGCACGGTGCGGTCGGCCACTTCGCGGGGCCGTTCGTCGATGCTGATGAGGTCCTGAATGGGCCGAGACGACAGTCGCACCTTGTGGGGCCGACGGAACCGGTGCCGCCGACGCAGATACCGGACGAGTTCCCGCTTCAAGGCCCCGCAAGGCAGCACATAGAGATAGGTATAGATGGCTTCGTGGGAGATGCGCATCGTTGGTTCGTCAGGATACCGCTGCGGTAAGCCATGGGCAATCTGTTCCGGCGACCACCGCTGCGCGAGCAACCGCAAGACGGCGGTGCGCAAGCGAGGCTGGACCGCGAGCTTCCGGGGCTTGCGCGGGTGGTGCGCCCACCGCTGCGCCCGTTGGTGAGCCGGCACCGCCCGATATGTCACAGGTGAGGCATGATGACGCGCAAGTTCACGCGACACGGTGCTCGGGGCTCGGTGCAACGCGTGTCCGATGGCTCGGAGACTAGACCCAGCAGCCAACATGCGACTCAACTCCTCGCGCTCCATGAGGCTTAGTCGTCGATACCGTTCCATGTGCAACTCCTTCGCTCCTGGATGGACCAGGATACGGGTGTTGCACTAGGACCTTGAACCCAGACAGTTTCTTGTTTTCTGTCCTGCTAGTTGGATTATGTTTATCTGTTAAATGGCAGTTTGGACAAAGCGGAAGTAGATTCATAGGATCGTTATTGCTCGGATCTTCATCTATGTGATCGATCTGTGGTCGATCGACACCGCACACTGCGCACCTATGATTAAACTCTGCTAGAACTTTTTCTCTGACGGCTTTGGGGATTGGAATTCTTTGTTTAGGCATGCTGTTTTCAGTCCCTCTCCTGTCACATACACTCTCTCAGGTCTCGCAGCCAGGGCAATTCCGACTGCGGCCGTCGAACGAGCACTGTTTCATCGTGCGCGTTCCGGGAGCAAAGGGATGCCTGGCTGTGAGACCCTTCCCCTACTGCCACCCCGACAAAATCTTTTCAGCCATCTTCTTCTACTTTCCCCAACTCGTGACGGGGTGGCGGGATGGGAGGATCAGCTTCTACTGCGCGCATCGACCGAGCACATTCTGATCGTGCGCGGTCTGCGAGCAAGGAAGCTGGCCGCCCGTCTCGCCCTCCTACTGCCAGCCCGACACGTCGTATCCCTTTTCAATCAAACACCGCACCACCGCATCAGCATAGGGAGGATCCGGCTCCAGCGGTCTGTAGGTACCGCCGACTGAACCGATGATCACTCCGAGCGCGCCGCCGACGGCTGTGCCGATCACCACACCGGTTGCCCCGCCAATTAGACCGGTGGAAGCACCGACTGCAGCGCCACTAATCAGACCCAGTGCCGCTCCAGCAGCCACATTCCCACTTCGATTGCCGGTGCCTGGCTTCAACCCCGCCGCGTCAGCCTTCTGCTGACAAGCGGCAACATCAAGTTTTGCCGCCTCCCGCCCCTGCAGCTGGAACTTCGCATTCGACCGCAGCAACGGCTCCGGCCCCGCACAGGCGACAAGACTCAAGACTGTCACAGCCGCAACAATGTGACAAACAGATACACTGACCTTCTTCCATCTCACCACACAGTCACAGAAATGGTTTCTCCTCCTCATCATCGTGGGATGGCTCGGTTGGGCTTCACTGCGCGCATCGACCGAGCACTGTTTCATCGTGCGCGGTCTGCGAGCATGAAGACCGACCGAGCCGTCCCACGACCTCTTTACTGCCATCCTGTGACCTCATACCCTTTCTCTTGCAAACATCGATTCACGAAGTTCGTGTAGGCCTGATTCGGCTGCGGCGACCCGGCGAACGCGTAGTACATCCCGGTGAGTAATCCCCACACCGCGCCGCTCGCTGCCCCGATCATCGAACCGCTGCCTGCTGCACCTACGATGGCTCCGCCGACCGCGCCGCTCGCCGCGCCGACGCCAGCTCCCACTGCGGTGCCGGTCGCCACACGACCGGCCTTCCCACTGCCCTCCTCCGCCCCGGCCGTTTCCGCTAATTGTCGACAGGCCTCAATATCCTGCTCCGCACTATCTTTCCCTACAGACTGCAAATGCGCGTTGGGATACAGAACAGGATGCGCCGTTGAACAGGCGGTGAGTAACAGCCATCCCCCCATGGACAGCACTCTGTGTCTCATGCCTTCGCCGATCCCTTTCGATGTGCAGGGATCAAACGAGCCATGACCAGCTGCGCGGTGACCCCTTTGACGAGGACACGTTTGTGCCGTCCGTTCGCACCGGACTGGATCTGCACCGAAGTGGAAGGAATCGATAGTTCGCGGGCTAAAAACCGGATCAATTCATCATTGGCTGCGCCATCGACCGGTAGAGCGGCCACGCGAATCTTCAGCGCATCACCATGAATGCCCACGCACGTAGTGGTGGAGGCTTTAGGTTGGACGTGAACGGTGAGAATCGCTCCGTCCCTGGTATCCTGCACGATCAGTGAATTCATCCGTGAAGGGGCCCGAAAGGAGGGATCAGAAGATGGCCTTCACTAGTTCCAGAATGCTGCGCTGCATATCGGGATCGTCGGTGATCGGGCGGGCGATCGCCACATCGCAGGCTCGATCGTTCGCCACGCCTTGCCGAATGAGCGTCCCGGCATAGATCAGCAATCTGGTACTGACCCCTTCTTCCAAGCCATGATTCTTGAGGTTCCGGACCTTTCCGCCGAGTTTAACCAGGCTTGCCGCCAGTTCACGGCTGACTCCCGCTTCCCGCTCAACCACGGTGGTTTCAACGTCAGGCGCCGGATAGTCGAACTCAATCGCCATGAAGCGCTGCTTCGTGCTTTGCTTCAAATCCTTGAGCACGCTTTGGTAACCGGGGTTATAGGAAATCACCAGGAGAAAGTCGTCGGCCGCTTCGATCACCTGGCCTTTTTTTTCGATCGGCAGGAAGCGTCGATCGTCGCTCAGGGGATGGATGATGACCGTCGTGTCCTTCCGCGCCTCGACAATTTCGTCCAAATAGACGATTGCCCCGTGTTTCACACCCAGCGTCAGAGGCCCATCAACCCACACCGTCTCTTGCCCCTTGAGCAGGTACCGCCCCACTAAATCGGAGGCGGTGAGATCTTCGTGACAGGCCACCGTGATTAAGGGACGACCCAGCCGGTACGCCATGTGCTGGACGAATCGTGTCTTGCCGCATCCGGTAGGCCCCTTGAGCATCACCGGCATCTTGCTGTTCGCCGCGATCGTGAACAAACTGATCTCGCCACGGACCTCCGCGTAGAATGGCTCGCGCTCGATCCGATACTGTCCGACGTCGACTTCGCGTCCCTGCTGACTCATGGCTCCTGCCCTTTGTAGAGGTTCAAACGGCTTCGTGCTGTGGTAAGGCACGATAAACGGAACCGAGGCTGAAGATCAAGCGATTCGGCCGGAATAGCCGGATGCGGCTGAGCAAGCTCCCGAAAACTATTTTGACTCGCGAGAGCTTCGAAAGTCCGCACGTGTGGCACAACAGGATGAACACTCCCGCAGGATGCTCAAAAAGATCGTCAGCAAGGCCGCAGCCGATGAAAGCACCGGAGGCGTAGCCTCTGGGCTACGTTGAGGATGCTTTCGAGGCGAGAACGCTGCTGGCGGACTTTTTCAGCATCCTGTTAGGCGGCTTTCACTCCGTCCAGAATATCGCGGACTTTTTGCGCCAGTACATGAGGTGAGAAGGGCTTCGGCAGGAATCCGGTCTCGCGGCTTACGCCGCCCTGGTCAAACACCGGATGGTCCGGATACCCCGACATATAGAGCACTTTGATCCCTGGTCGAACAGTCAAAAGCTTCTCCGCGACTTCTGGCCCGCTCATCTGCGGCATGACGACATCAGTCAACAACAGATGGATAGGCCCCACGTATTTCGCGCTGGCGAGGAGAGCTTCGATGCCGTGGCGCGCCTCCAACACCGTATAGCCATGAAGCCGTAACGTCTCATGCACGAGACCCCGAACACTCGGTTCGTCTTCGACCAAAAGGATTGTTTCCCGGCCATGTGCCGGATCACTCACTTCGGAGTTCCCCGCCACCCCCTGTGCCTCTTGTTCGACCCGTGGGAAGTAGATCCGGAAGGTCGTGCCCCGACCAGGAGCACTCTCCACGGTAATACTCCCTCCGCTCTGTTTGACGATGCCATAGACGGTCGAGAGCCCCAATCCCGTCCCTTTGCCTTTTTCCTTCGTCGTGAAGAAAGGCTCGAACAGATGCGACCGGGTCTCAGCATCCATCCCATGGCCGATATCACGAACCGCGAGCAACACATATGCTCCCGCTTCCACTCCTACCGCATCCAGACCTGCCCCTTTCCCTATCGTCACATTCCGGGTTTCGATCGTCAGGCGCCCGCCCTTCGGCATCGCATCGCGCGCATTGACCACCAGGTTCATGACGACCTGCTCGATTTGTCCAGGATCCGCCTTGATGGCGCAGGTCGACGAAGGATCGAGATCGGCACAGAGTTCGATGATGTCTTCCCCGATGAGACGGCGCAACATCCCATCCATATTGGCAACGAGTGCATTGAGATCGACGACTTTCGCCGCGATGAACTGACGGCGGCTGAACGCCAGCAATTGACGGGTCAGCCCCGAGGCTCGGTCCGCCGCTTTCTTGACCTCCTCCATGTCCTTCCGCATCGGGTCGGAGGGCCCCAGGCGACCAAGGAGCAACTCGCTATACCCTCGAATGACCGTGAGAAGATTATTGAAATCGTGCGCCACTCCGCCCGCCAATCGGCCCACCGCCTCCATTTTCTGCGCCTGCCGCAATTGCGCCTCGGTTTCCCGCAACACCCCTTCCGTCCTAGCCCGCTCGCCAAATTGGCCGATCTTGAGACCGATATCCTCCACCATTCTCAACAGCTCGTCATCAGGCTGCCGCACCTGGCGACTGAAGAGCTCGATGACGCCCTCGATCTCACTCCCGACGAGAATAGGAAATCCAAACGCCCCATGGATCCCAACTTGTCGAGCCTGCGCGCCACGAGGAAAATTGACATCCAGCGCGACATCCGTCACCCAGGCCGACTTGCCGCTGGCCCAAATACGACCTGGCAAGCCTTCTTCCCGCTTAAACACATGCTGCCAGGTTGCCAGGGTAAATGGATCGGCCTGCACGGACGACGTCTTCCACTGATCAAGACAACGCAGCACCCCGCTGGCCTTATCCACCCGCCAGAACACCCCCAAATCCCATTCCAAGCTCTCACCGATCGCTTGGATGATTTTTGGAACAGCCTCTTCAAGGGTCGTTGCCTCGGAGAGAACCCGAGTCACCGCATATTGAGATGCGAGACGCCGTTCAGCCCGACGGCGGTCGGTGATGTCCCGTATAAAGGCGCTAAAGATGTATGCATCCCCAATTTTCGCCGGTGACACCGCAAGCTCGACGGGAAGCTCCCAACCGCCTTTGTGCTGGGCGACAATTTCAATCCGTCGGTTCAAGATCGCTCCCACCCCTGTCAGAAGAAATTCACGGATGCCATGTTCGTGCGCCTGACGATCCCGCTCAGGAATGATCGTTTCAGCAAGGGCTCGGCCTAGTGCTTCCTCACGGGACCATCCGAAAATTGCCGTGGCCTGCGCATTCCAATCGGTCACAATCCCGGTCGAATCGATGGTGATGACTCCGTCTAGCGCGGTATCGACGATGGCTCGGTTTCGTTCCTGACTCTGAAGCAACGCAGCTTCAGCGGCTTTCGCCCATGCACTTTCCTGGCGCGCCTGCCGATGTTCCGCACGCAATCGTGCCGTCGCCCAGAACAATAACCCCAACATGGGGGTCCAGACCAACCCGCCTGCGATCCCGACTTTCCACAAAAAGGTGTGAATGGGTGCCAGAATGTCATGCCGGTCCATTCGTACCAGGACCGACCAACCCAGCCCCTCAAATTCACCAAAGCCCCTGGTTTGCGCGTACCCAGTCACCACCTGAACGTGCCGCCGCAGATGCTCTTCCTCGATATACCCCGGTACACCGGCCTCGCTCAGCAGCACCGAAGGAAGTCCGAGTTCTTTGAGGTTGACGGCTTTCTTCTGCGGCAGATTCGAATCGACAAATACCCTGCCCTGCCGCGTTAACATTTGGTACTCGACACGCCCCTCCGCTCCTTGTCGATCTTCAAGTGAGCGAATGGTCCTGGTTGTGACTTCCTCCAAAAATGGAATCCCTACCTGCGCAGTCACGACGCCCAGGAACGTGCCTTGCGAGTCAAGAATCGGCGCCGTAAATGCAATCGTGTCGACACCACCCTCCGCTTCCTGCGCCGCAACATCGGCAATGTCGAGTCGTCGCGTCGCACGGGCAACGGTAAACGATGCAGCACGACTGTAGTCACGTCCTACCAGCGATGATTCCGTCGCCGCCACGATCGTGCCCTGAGTGTCCGTCACCGCCAACCACAGATAGACCGGGGCATACTCCGTCTTCATCCAGTTCAGGTACTCGGAGAGATACCTCGGATCGGAGGCTCGCAACGAAAAGCCCCGGGCCATCATAAGAGCATCGCCTTGGCGTTCGAACATCATCCGATCGAGTTTCTCGGCAACTTCCGCCGCGGCTAGTGTGAGTTCTCCTCCCGTCGCCTCCACAAGGCGATATTCGAGAAACCGGGTCAGAATGATACCGGCTAGGATCGCGAATACGGTGATGGCGACAATGAGATAGGGCAACCACCGATAGCGGCGAAGATCGAGAAACGATATGGCCATCGAGGTCTTCATGATGCAGGCGCCGGTGAAGCACTGAAGTTGGAAATCAGCACGGCAGGATGATAGGCCTGTTTCGACGCGCGCAACCCGGGAAGACCTGCATCATCCATCGCATTAATGTATTCGGCCCCTTCTGCCACGGCGGCACGACAGGTCTCCCGAAAGAGATACTGCGCCAGACCTGGAACAGTCCGATCCGTGACCTCCAGGAGGACACAGAATGTCGCGCTCGTCAACCAATAGCCGAAGGTATACGCGCATATCCGGCCGTGAGTCCTGACGACCCTCCCCACGACTCGAAGGGATGAGGCCTGCGACCAAATGATTTCGTGAGCCAGCGCTGCATCAGTCAACAGCATCACACCGAACGCCTCGAGCCCTTCTGCTCGTTTCTGCCGAGACCATTCCCTCAGGAGGGCACGACAGTCCTGCCGGTGGCCTACATGATAGGAGTCCATTTCAAAAGACTGCTCTCGTTCGAATCGATTACACAGTGCGCGTTGAGATTTGTACCGGTCGCCCGCCAAGGCCGCGAGATCCCTCGTGCGGTACAGATAGTCCGGTTCCTTGGGCGTCAGGCGATATCCCAACCGTTCCAATTCTGGCACCAATTGGGACGGTACATTCTCAACTCGGCTAACTGGTGAATCGCCATTCCAACGCCGCAACAGCGCCATCGCATCAGACAGGGGTGCCTCGATCGAGCCAGGCCCGACCGGAGGCAAGGGCATGAACCAGCCATCGGGCGACTGCGCGAAGAGACAAAAGACCCCCTGAAGCTCCATCCACCAATAGGCCAGTAACCCACTCCACATGTAGTGATAGACCGGCGAATAGGCTGCGGACGACTGAGTGCGGCCCCACCCCGACCGATCCAGCGCCGTCGTCATGCGCGGAACATCGTCCAGCGCGAGCCGATGCAGCGGCGCAGGCCCCCACTGACCAGCCACGGCATCGGTGACTCGCGGAAGACGGGTGAGCACGACTACGTCATCTTGAAACCGCCCGATGAGGCGAGGATGCGCGACCACTTGGTGAAGGATGTGTGGTTGACCAAGCAAGGCTATCACCCGGTCGGCATGATGCTGGATCTCCTCCGGAATCTCCTCTCGCATGAACGGGCATTTCGTATCCCAGCCCAACAATACCTGGTCGTGCGCCTCATTCCACATCAGAGCCAGTGGGTAGAGCTGACAATCGAGCGGACGCTGCTCATAGATGCGGCAGGTTGAGGTCGCTGAGTCGAATGCCGGGCAGAGATGCCCCTCTCTATGTGGGTCGGGAACCAGAATCACCTGTGACCCGCGTCGATTGGGAAAGGCCGTTCCCTCGATGCCTCCCGCTAGAGCCCGGGTAATTTCGTTCTCAGTAAAATATGGACGGAGGGCGCTGTCGGGATCCGGAAACCGACAACAGACATCGCACTGAAGGCAGATGCTGCTCGGCACGAGTTGTGGAAGCACGATCGGTGGTGTCACAGCAGCGCCCACCAGCTCGTCGGTATATGCGGACATGGAAGGATTCCAATCGATGTGCGGCTCATACTAGCACCATTTTGCAGGAGTGCCCAAGGGATGTCACTTTTTCACTGCTCCCTCTCTCAACCGATCCATGCATACTTTCCATCTGAACCCTTTGTCGCTGCCAGCGATCTACGTCCCGAAGAGGGGAAGACCTGCCCATGCATAGCAACGCTGCCATTCCGTCCATCCCCACCGCTCTCCTCGCCCCTTGTACGATCCTAAAGCCCGTGTTACAGTTCCTTCGCCTCTCATGAAGGGCTCTCATTGACACGGATACCGCCTCTGTCTGATTTGGCTACCCCCAACCTCCTTCACCGTTGCACGATCATCCGTGACCAGCTGACCCAAGCTGGACTCTTTCCATCTTTGCCTGGACAGGCTTCGGCTCCCGGAGTGACCACCGCGACGACGACCTGGCGCATTGCCACCACGCCGCTCCCCCTCACGATAGAACAGTTAGATTTTTTTCACCAACTTGGACCGCAGCTCTTATCCTTTTATCGTGCCCTGAACCGCCTCTATTCCGACAGTGTACGCGGCCACCAACCAGCCTGGGTAGCGGGATACCTTGACCAAGGAAAACCGGAAAGTCTCCTCACCTACAGCCGGATGAAACGATTTCGTGACCAGCTTCCTGCGGTCATCCGACCGGACGTCATCCCCACCCAGGACGGCATGGTAATTACCGAGCTCGACTCAGTCCCTGGAGGAATCGGTATGACTGCATGCTTATCGGCTCTTTACGCCGACAGTGAGAGTGACGGTCTCTCCCTTGTTGGAGGCCCCGAGGGGATGGTTCGGGGATTTGCGGCGATGTTGAGATCTCAGCTCGCTCAGCATACCGGATGCGTCGCGATTCTTATGTCGGAAGAAGCCAAAGACTATCGACCTGAAATGACATGGCTCGCAGCCAGGCTTCGAGCAATCGGTCTCGACGCCTACTGCGTGGAACCTCGTCACGTTCGATTCACAGAAGAAGGTCTCCGGTTCATCAGCGAGGGGATGGACCAGCCGATTGCCTTGATTTATCGCTTCTATGAGTTATTCGATCTCCTGAATATTCCCAAATCCGAACTCGTCCAATATGCGATCAAGAAGGACCGGGTCGCCGTCACGCCTCCGTACAAGCCGGCACTGGAAGAAAAACTTGCCTTTGCCCTCCTCCATCACCCGGCCTTGCGACCGTTCTGGGAGCAGGCGTTAGGCCGGGATATCTTCCTGCACCTGACCACTGTCATGCCGCATACGTGGATTCTCGACCCTGCGCCGATCCCTCCGTCCGCCACGATTCCTGGTTTAACGATCGCCGGACGGAGCGTGATGAATTGGCACGATCTGGCCACGGCAACCCAAAAAGAACGGCACCTTGTCATCAAGCCATCGGGATTCTCTGCACTCGCGTGGGGAAGCCGTGGAGTGTCGGTTGGACACGATATGCCGCAGAGCGAATGGGCGGGTGCCATCGATAACGCCCTGGCCTCCTTTCCCCGAACACCCTATGTTCTGCAGGAGTTTCATAAGGGCCGTCTGTATGAGCTCGACTATTTCGATCCTGTGACAGGCGAAATGAACCGGATGTCCGGGCGCGCCAGGCTTTCACCTTATTATTTCGTGAGTGGCGAAACAACCAAACTGGCTGGTATTCTGGCTACTATCTGCCCGTCGGATAAAAAAGTGATCCACGGGATGAAAGACGCCGTCATGGTACCGTGCGCGATAGGACAGGAACCCCATGAACCATCGTAAGCCAGAACCGAACCACTCCACATTTCACATGTGTCATATATAGTGTTTCCTATGGCTCTTACCCTCTATCATGTCGCCTGGTGTCCTGACTGTGAAACGGTGCGCCAGAAACTGGCAGACCTCCACATCGAATACGAGCACGTCATTGTGCCCGATGTTCGCCCTAGGCGAAAAGTGGTCCATGAAATCTCAGGCCAATACTATGTTCCTGTCCTCAAGGATGGGGACATGGTGTTGACGGAAACCGATGACATTCTCGAACATTTGGACAAGACGTACGGTCCGAACCGGATCGCGGGCAGCTAATCGATCCGACAGGCCTGTTGATCCATTCGACAGCAAAGGAGACCGCATGGAAGCATGGAGACGCATACTCGCTGACAGCATCGTAAAGCCAAAGGACTTGGCGGACCGGTTCGGTATTGATGCAAAAGAAATCGAAGCTATCGTAGGCGAGTACCCGATGCGCATTACCCCCACGGTCATGGCGACGATGAAAGAAAAGGGCGATGCCATTTGGAAACAGGTGATCCCGGACATCGCCGAAATGGACGACTTCGAAGCAGAAGACGATCCGCTCGAAGAAGATCTCATGAGCCCGGTTCCGCATCTTGTCCATCGCTATCCGGATCGTGTTCTGCTCATGGTGACGAACCAGTGTCCGATTTATTGCCGGTTCTGCACGAGAAAACGGCTGGTCGGGAAACCGGGGTTCCTCAAGAAAGGCGAACTTGACCAGGCCATCGCCTACTTGCGCGAACATACCGAGGTCCGCGACGTCATTCTCTCCGGCGGCGACCCTTTGCTCTTGCCCGATCATTTACTAGAGCGGATCCTCAAAGCCCTGCGGACCATCCCGCATCTGGAGTTGATTCGCCTCGGCTCCCGGGTGCCCGGCACACTACCGGAACGTATCACCCCGGAGCTCTGCGCAATCGTGAAGAAGTACCACCCTATCTATATGAATCTGCACTTCAATCACCCGGATGAACTGACAGCGGAAGTCAAAGCGGCCTGCGGGATGTTAGCCGGCGCGGGTGTGCCGCTCGGCGCGCAAACCGTCTTGCTCAAAGGCGTCAACGACGATCCTGAAATCATGAAACGATTGATGCATCAACTCCTGCTCGCTCGCATCAAACCCTACTATCTCTACCAAGCGGACCTGACCAAGGGCACGAATCACTTCCGCACCACGGTCGAAACGGGTTTGAACATCATTAAATCGCTGCAGGGCCACACCAGCGGGATGGCCGTCCCACACTTCGTGATCGATGCTCCTGGCGGCGGCGGCAAGATCCCGTTGCTTCCCGGCGACTACATGGTGCACATGGATGCCGAGGGTGTGCTCTTGAAAAACTACGAGAACAAGGCGTTCCACTATCCTCAACCGCAGCAGGGATCCCCGCGCGAGCTGCCGATGGTCAGCGCAGGGCCCTCACTCGGCTCATGCAGTAATGGAGAGCACGAGGACCTGTGAGCCACCCGACCACGCAGGGCATTTTGCCTTACCAGCACATTCGTCGGATGATCGCCAGCGATGCCATCCATGCCGAGGTGCCGATCGAAGATCGGCAGATCCAGCCGGCCAGTCTCGATCTGCGTCTCGGGAGGAAGGCCTACCGGCTGATCAGCAGCTTCCTGCCGGAGTTGTCCGAAATCACGAGCCGGCTCAACGTTCTGGACTTCTACCAGTCCGACCTCGTGATGTACGAGATGGATCTGACCGAAGGAGCCATTCTCGAAAAAGGCCACGTCTATTTAGTGCCGCTGCTGGAACGTGTGACGTTACCCAAGACCCTCCGGGCACGGACCAACCCCAAGAGTACGACTGGACGGCTGGACGTCTTTACCCGGGTCGTCACGGATCTCAACACCGGATTCGATGAAATCAGAGCCGGCTATGCCGGTCCCCTCTATCTGGAAATCGTTCCGCGTTCGTTCGCGATCAAGGTAAAGACCGGATACGCTCTCAACCAAATTCGGTTCGTGCGTGGCGACGCCACCGTGTCGGACCGGTCGCTTCAGACGCTCCACAAGCGAGAGCCCTTGCTCTACCACAACCTCCCTACGAAGAACGCCCTGGGCCCCCGTGATCTCCGGACGGATCGTGGCCTGTTTCTCCGCATCGATCTGAAGGGAGACGACCGAAGCGGCTCGCCGATTATCGGCTATCGGGCGAAGAAAAACAGTCACGTCATCGATCTGTCGAAGGTCGGGCACTATGCGGCCCTCGATTTTTGGGAACCCCTGTACCGCCACCGTCAGGACAGCCTCCTCTTGGAACCGGAAGAATTTTATATTCTCGCGTCGAAAGAGCGGATTCGCGTTCCCGCCGGCTATGCAGCCGAGATGGTCGCCTTCGAAGCAGCCTGTGGCGAGCTGCGGACCCACTACGCCGGGTTTTTCGATCCCGGATTCGGGTACGGCCGCGGCGAGTTGCACGGCACCCAAGTTGTCCTGGAGGTCCGACCCCACGACGTGCCCTTCCTGATCCACGATGGACAAACCTTCTTTAAGGTTGTATACGACAGGATGCTCGCGCGCCCCAGTCAGCTGTATGGCACAGCACTCGGGTCCTCGTATCAGCGCCAAGGCCTGACCCTGAGCAAACATTTTAAGGTCTAGCAAGATGCTGAAACGGTCCGCCAGCAGCATGCTCAATATCCGTGAAGCGTCGCTCGTGAAGCGTCGCTCGCTCCGGATTCGGACGTTTCACACTTCACGTTTCACGTTTCACGAACAGCGAGGAACCAGTTGACCATGCTGCCAGACCCGACAAAGGAACCGGTGCGCCGCGAGCCGGATGACGACTCCGGGGGCGAAAGGCAGATGCGTGTCGTCGGGATGATGGTGGGCACCGCCCTCATTTTCATCGGCTTCCTCGACGTGTTTCTCTCGATCAGCGGAGGATTCGAGATCGATGTCGTTCCGTTCTTGATTTATTTCAGCGGAATCGCGGTGTGGGCGAATGCGGTCGTTGAAAACATGACCCTCCGCTACAGCATCATCGGCGGTGCTCTCCTGCTCGCGGCCGGCTTCTTCCACTATGGAGAAGTCCTCTTCTGGCATAAGCAAGTCGTATTTTGGTCCACAGTGGTTGTCGTCATGTATTTCATGTTCAACGAACCGAAGAAACCCGCCTAACAGGACTCAGGGTGGGAGGGGTGAGATAACCGCCGGGGTTGGGCGGGTGAGAAATCTGGCCTGTTTGAGCATCCTGGGGGAGCGTTCTCCTCCTGTGCGACGCATGCAGATCATAGAAGTTCTGCGCACCGACATAATTTTCTTGCAGCCTGCTAACGCGTCATGGCGATGACGATTTCCGTCATCATCCCCACACTGAACGAAGAACGGACAATCTTGGCCACACTGGCGCACACCGCCGCACTCGGGTTCGATGAACTCGTCGTGGTGGATGGAGGGAGCCTCGATCGGACCACTCTGCTTGTCGAGTCATACGGACGGGTGGTGCAGGTACCGGCGCAGAGCCCCGTACAACTGATAACTGCTCCCTGCGGACGCGCCCGCCAGATGAACGAAGGTGCAAAGGCCGGTGGCGGAGAGATCCTTCTCTTCCTCCATGCCGACACGCAACTTCCAGACGATGCCAAAACGATGATCGAGGTGACGCTGGCAGATCGACGAATGGTGGGCGGACGGTTCGATGTCCGATTCGATCGCCCATCGATGTGGGGAACCATCATCAGCACAATGATGAACTGGCGATCAAGACTGAGCGGCATCGCCACCGGCGATCAAGCCCTGTTTGTGCGTCGTCATAACTTCGAACAGATCGGCGGCTTCGCCGACATACCCTTGATGGAAGATATCGATTTCTCCCGCAGACTCAAACGAGAGGGAGCGACCGCAGCCCTGACCGCGACCGTGACCACTTCCTTCCGTCGCTGGGAACAGCATGGACCGTTGCGGACGATCCTCTTGATGTGGGGACTGCGATTCCTGTACTGGATCGGCTTCAGTCCTCATACACTCAATCGGTGGTACGGATTGGTTCGATAGTTCATGAAACAACCTTCCTCTCAATCGCCTGACACCGCCCGCCTCTCGCCTCAGGCGGCGCTGGTGATCTTCGCCAAGGCTCCGATCCCGGGCGAGGTAAAGACTCGGCTCTGCCCGCCTTTGACGCCTGACGAGGCGGCCACCCTGCACGGCAGTTTCGTACTCGACATGCTTGAACGGACCAAACTCGCTGTCGCAACACTTCAGCTCCCGTTCCATCGGTACCTGGCCTGCGCTCCGTCCTCTGAGCTCGTGTTCTTCAAAATTATGGAAGAACGGCAAGGCGTCCGTCTGTTGGATCAAGTAGGAGAAGATCTGGGCCAACGGATGTACCGCACTTCGGTCGACTTATTCGCCAAAGGCTACAAGCAGGTGTTCATCGTGGGGACCGATGTCCCGACCTTGCCGCTGTCGGTGTATCAAGAGGCGTCAGCGATGCTGAGCCGCTCGGACGTGGTCTTGGGACCAGCCCTGGATGGCGGGTACTACCTCATCGGCCTCACGAAACCGGAAGAAACACTCTTTACTGGGGTTCCTTGGTCCACGGATCAGGTCCTTTCCGTCACACAACAGCAGGCCAAAACACTGGGTTTGTCTGTCGGACTCACCACCGCCTGGCGCGACGTGGATACGATCGCTGACTTACAATCGCTCATCGCAGAGTGCCAAGAGGACAATAAGAAACCGAAACAAGACCGGACTTTCTCCATGCGAACAGCCGGCACATTGCAACTGCTCGCAACCAGACTCAAGACTCGATCAGCTGAACGGGCAACACCGACCACGTAGGAGATCACCTATGGCAGAGCGAGTGGCGCTCATCACAGGCGGGGCCAAAGGCATCGGACGAGGGATCGCGCTCGACCTGGCGGCACAACAGTGGTCGGTCGCCATCTGCTACCGCACGAGCGAAGCAGAGGCCGCAGCCACAGCCGATGCCATCACACGTCGTGGAGGCCGTGCGCTCTCGATTCGCTGTAATGTGTCGGACCCCCAGGCAGCCAAAGGTCTCGTGACTCAAGTCGAACAGCAGTGGGGACGGATCGATGCCCTGATCAATGGCGCAGGACCGTACCACCGCGTGAACCTGTTCGACGAAACAGTTGCGGGCTGGAACGAGATGTTCGACGGCAACCTCCACCCTATCTTCTATCTGGCGCAAGCCGTCGCACCGGGCATGAAAGCTCGCAAGTCCGGACACATCATCAATTTCAGTATGGCCAATGCTGACCAGATGGTATCCCAGCCGGACGTCACGGCACATTACATCGCCAAGACCGGCGTCTTGATTCTGACTCGCACGCTGGCCAAACTGCTGGCGCCCCACGGCATTACCGTCAATGCGATTTCGCCCGGCTTCATCGATTCAGGCAGTGCGCCGCCGGAAGAACTCGCCGGTATGACCAAACGCATCCCCGCCGGATACATCGGAACCATAGACGATACCGTGGGTGCAGTCCGCTATCTCCTCAGCGACGAAGCCCGCTACGTCAACGGCGCAAATATTCAAATCAGCGGCGGTTGGGGGATATGAAAGGATGGCCCACGGCTCTTCTTGCTCGCAGAACGCGCACGATGAAACGGTGCTCGTTCGATGCGCGCAGTGAAGAGCGGTTGGGCCACCCTTTAGGGGAAGAGAAGAGAAAAGAAAGAATAACTGCGAACGAGGCTGAGAGAGTCCAATCGCCCTACAACGGAAGCGACCGGAGCAATGATTCGGAGGAGATGCCATGAAGTTAGAACAAGAACGGACAGCACACGGTCGGTTTATCCAGGCCTTACAGCACGAACATCTGACCTGTGATAAACCCGGATGCGGCGGGGCGATGGACGTCACCGACCACACCCCTCATCTCGCCCGGATCAAGACCTACGAAGCCGAGTGCGAGCGCTGTCATACAAAAGAAACGATCACTGGTAGAGAACAAACCCGGCCACCATGGGATGACGCCTCGATCACCATGATGGCCGAGGTGCATCTCCTACACGATCAACCCAGCTGCCCCTACGACGACACCCCCATCACCTTTACGTCCATGCCGAATCCCCGACGCAAAGCCCGCTACCGCCTCTCCTGCTTTTACTGCGGCAGGCACACAGAGATGAACTGGCCGCCGCCGGAAGCAAAAAGATGAGGGAGGCGGGATAAGGACGCCGACCTCAGTTGCTCGCGCAACGCGCGGCCTCAGAAGGCCCTCGTTGGACGCGCGCAGGTGAGGTCAGTGTCCTCACCCCGCACAGAGAGTGTGTAATGGAGAAGCGCTTGCCGAGTTGAAGAAACGATTACCAATCAACACACATGCTGAGATTTGTAGCGGCCTAACGTTCGCGTTCAGCCGCCGCCAAAGGCGGTCGGCTACGACGCGTTGTTATGCGGCATTTGTGTGTACTGCATGGTCCCCTACTTGTCTGCTTACGACCCAAACCGGTCGATAACCGAATTGAAAAGCGGCCGTTCGACGCTTCAAACAGAGGATCGTCCTCAGCGAGGAGGCTCGTGAGCGCCAGCAAATCTGCGACCTGGCCGCAGTCCTTCAACAGACCAGCCCGGTAGCGGCGCACCAATTCCTCGCCAGCAAGAGCAAGGCGTCGTCGAGCCTCGCGGTCGAGTTGTTGAGCCATCGGCCCCCGCGTCAGTTCAAGAAATAGATGCATTCTCTGAGGGAGCCGTATCGATACCTTGTGCGCTAAATATCAGTCTTTTTCCATCTATGAGAGGCCAGCCATGTCTAGTACTACCCAAGAACGTCCCAGGGAGGTTGGCGGGCGTTTGCAGTGGGCTAGGGAAGTGAACCTTCTCAAGGCGGGGCTTACGCCGATCCGCGTAAAATGCCATGATAAATGGTTCTATGAGTGCAACTCATTGAACTGACGATGAGCAAGCCGTATAGTTCAGAAAAATCGATGGCGTGTTACACGGACAGAAATTGGCAGATCCGGCTCTTACGCGGATCCGCCTAATCATTGTTAGGCGCTAGAGGAAATCCATGACTTCAGCCATAAAGATCACGTATTGGGCAGAGGCGAAACAGGGGACGGCTTCGATCTATGACTTTGAGGGCATCAGTGATTTTCGGAAGAAGCTTGATGAAAACTACGTGGCGGTCGTCCAAGGGCGGCCTGGGCCACTGGGAGGCCTTCACGAACTTGCCGTCGAGATAATCTCGAACCTTACGTTTCTGGAGGTCGCGAAGTTTTTACTTGCCGGCGTCGCATTTGACGTCATTAAGTCGGGGACCAAAGCTCTAATATTGCGCCCCTTCCTTAGCGCATATCAGAAGCTTAAGGACCGAAACCCCTCGGTCCGATTGGATATAGACGAGTTGAAAATTGTCTTTCAAGACACTGTGATCATCGTCCACAAGATTACCGACAACAGTATCTTCTCTAGCCTTGAAGGCATCCTCAAAAGCGTCGCCCAGCATTCCAATCAATTGACTCTGCAAACCGGAGAGCGCCCTTTTAAGATTCATGTGCCCATCTTTGAGGATCCCGCAAAGGATCGGCCGTGCCGGTTCAGGGTTAAGCTGGACGTTGATGAGACAATTTCGTCATTTTCAAATTCAGATTACTTCCGTTTGTGGGGCATCTATTACGACTATGCTGGCGGCCGGGTTTTTGACGTTGAAAAGGAACTGGTAATCGATAATGAGTTTTACAAGCTGGATCGCTATTGGTGTGAGATGAAGGAGAGGTGGCGGCGTGAACGTGAAGAACAAGGTTGCGCCTAACAAATCGTTCGAGTGGGACGCTCCGTCAGCAAGCTTCGCTTGCTATCTCCGCGCCCCTCAACTTCGTCGTTAGGCGACAGGGCTTAGGACCGCTTTATGGCGGTGTGATCTCGGCACCGAACTTCCGCACTTGGCCGTTCTGCGACCGTCGGCATCCGAGTTGTTGCTGACACGTCCTGAAAGGAAAGTCGAGAGATGATTTCAGAACTCAGAACGACCGGGGTGCGAACCCATGTACAGCGAGGTGCCGTGTTGGCGCTAACGAGAAGCACGCCGCGCCTCATTCGCCGCGCATGCCTTGCGACGGCTTTGCTGGTGATGATAGCCGCCGTGGCTCAGCCGGTTCACGCCGCAGGCGGAGGTCAGACGAAGTTCCAGCGCATATCGACGCAGTTCATCGCGGCGTTGGGCGATCCAGGTGCGACCTCCGGGAGCGGCGCGCAATCGTGGGGTCTGTGGCCTCTGGACCCGGGTCCTCGGGGCGTCGAGCTGAACAGCTATAAACGGTTGAAGGATGCAGGTGGCGTCGCCCCGGCGCGCTGGAAATTTGACGGCACGGACTGGTGGCTGGAGGAACACGGCTTGATCATGGAGCAGCCGACCTTTCCGCTCCCTCCCGGCAAATACGTGGTCACGGGCGCCCGCGACGTGACGGCTGTGCTGACCATTCATCCCGCCGACAGGAATGGCGACCGGCGCTGGGAGCTCGATAAAGGCGCGACGCTCTACGACGTGACGCACCTGGCCTGCCGCTCCGCGCGCTATAGACCGGTGGCGGTTGGTGGTTCGTGCTCGCCAGCAAACGCGCAGAAGACTGCGTTTCCAGTTGCGCCAGGGGGAGCGATGCCTCCGGTCGAGGGCTGCACGAAGCAGGACTATGCGGTTCTCATCGTGATCGGCGTGGGCGTGGAAGACTGAACGCCGGTGGTGCACCGACGGCTTGCACGGCGAGCCTGGCCGCCGCCGCGTTCGACGCCACCACGAGCGCACGCTCGCGGCACGCTGCGTTTTCACCGAACGCGAGTGGGGTCATTGCTTGACTTTTCACTGCGCCGGCGCTGCTGCAGAACCTCCTGCCCGAGCCGTGTCAAGAAATCCGTCCGGTCGGTCTCGTCATGAAGGATCGTCTGCTGGTCGTTGCCGCGAGCGGTGAAGTGCTAGAGGGTGCCCGGATATTCCCACACGAAGTTGCGAGCAATGAATGCGGAGCCAAGAGGGAGCGAGGTGCAAGGTCAAGCAATGACCCCATCTCCTACCCCAATAATTTTTTCTTGCAATTGCCAGGATCGAAAATTTTTTGCTAGCGTGCAAAACTGTCTAATAACTGGTTAGGCCTCAACCCACCAAGCACTTCTCCTGATGCCTCTACACGACGACTACGAGAAGACCCTAGGCGCCTTCGACAAGATCCTCACCGAGGCCACCGTCGTCTCCCAAACATGCGCAGGAAAGCAGGCGTCAGCGCGGTCCTGGTGGGCCACAGTTCTGTTTACCCGCTTCTGCACTACGGGGGTAAGCCTCATCAACCTGTGCCCGCGCAGCCGGTTCTCAGGCCGACTGATAGACCACTACGACTTTGGCTCGGTAGCCTCGCTTACTCGCAATCTCCTGGAGTGCTATCACGCGCTCTTCTATCTTTGCATTGAGCAGATTCCCGAGGACGAATGGATCGCCAGGCTATACCTCCTTCAGCTCGCCGACTGCACCTCGCGGAAGCAGCTCTTTGAACACCTCAACCCGCAAAACCCCGAAATCCCGGAGTACGACAAGCAGGCGGATGAACTTCGCGCCAAGCTGAAGGCAACCGAGTACTTCCGCTCACTCGCTTCGGACGTGGCCAAGAGAGCCCTGAATGGCCGCCACACCTCATTTCAAGAAACGCGATGAGATCATGATCGCCGCAGGCCTTCAGCTCGGCGAACACAAGGCCGCGTATCACATGTTCTCAACGCAGATCCACTCCGGTCCTCTTGCGTTCTACCGCATGGGTGAGCGTGAGCAAGGCAGGGGCGTCGAGAACCAGACGGAAAAGGGCTATATAGCGTGGGCACTTACAATTTCCGGGGACCTCTGCCAGCGCTCTACTCAGCACATGCGGACGCTCTTTCCAGAGGCAGGGCAGAAGTGAATACCGTCCTACCATGTCGTTCGATTGGGGCCTAACCACCGCATAGCTGGCAGGGCGCGGCCGTCGCTTTGCGTTGCCCCCGCCACCACCAGACGGTGCCAGGGAAAGGCTTGCCGACCGAGCCGCGGCCCTGCAGCTTCTGCGGGGTCGTTTGCCGGCGAATGGCCGCTTCTGGCCGATCGCAACCATCGCATGACGAATGGCATAAAGCGTCTTGTGCGGCATAATTATGTATTATCTGGTTCCGTATAAAATGCCAATTGCTTTGCGACGCTGAATAAGACCCCGTACGGTATCCTGCCAGGATTGGGACCTAAGTCCAAGTGATTTATAGGTGGTTCGTCGCTGAATCGTATTCACGCGGGGTGCTTCGGCATGCAACTTCAGTCCGAGCTCTCCCACAGGTTATCTCCGAGGAGGCCTGATTTGGGCACCAACTGCGCACGTCGAACGACCACCGTCTCATCGTAGGGGTTCCATGAGCAGGGGGGGACCAACCAAGCCGCTGCGTGCCAAAAATAACAAGGACGTCTGTCGAACTCTCGATTGCGCGCGTCCAACGAGGGCCTTCTGAGGCCGCGCGTTGCGCGAGCAGGAGAGTTCGGCAGACGCCCTTCCTGACCTTCCCGAATCTTTTCGACTGCTCTATTTCCCGAATGCTTTTTTCAGCAGCGGCTCGATCTCGCCTTTGGCTGCCATCGGGTCGAGGATGTCGGTGTCACCATAGAACTGTCCGTCGATGAATACCTTGGGGAGGGTCGGCCAGTTGGTCATTTTTGCGAGCGCCTCCCGCTTGGTTGGTTGAGACAGGACGTCGATGAGTTCATACGGGTACCCGTACTTGTCGAAGAACTGCATCGTCTCTTTCGTAAACCCGCACATCGGCATTTGTTTGGTTCCCTTGCCGTAGATCAAAATCTTGTGCGTTGCGACTTCCTTGTTAATTTCTTCTTGAATGGGATCTGCCATGCGTCGGCCTCCTAGGCTTCGTCCGTTGTTTTAGCTGTGACTTCGAGAGCATGAATCCGCCCGTCTTTCATCGGGGCATCTAATGCCTGATAGATCAGGCGATGCCGATCCAGCAGATTCTTCCCTACGAAGGCTGTTGAGATCACCACCACTTTGAGATGATCCATCGTGCCGGTCCGGTCCGAGACCGTGACCGCAGCGTCCGGCATCATCCGGTGCACGTATTCCGTTAAAACATCCGGCGTAATCATACCCCCTCCAATCTCAGAGCGTTAAGAATACCTTAGCGCCAGCCCCAAACGCAATTCGCACCCATCACAGAACAGAGCAAAACAGAAGCGCTCCCCTTGATGGCTCTGTTTACTTCAGAATCACCACGATACCGAATCCAATTTCATACCTACAGTATCCATACGATTCCCCTCACGTGCCTGAGCATTCAGATCCGTGCTCGACCATCCCCCTGCCCTAGGAGACACAATGTCTATCAGGTTGCTGGGATAGGCCTATTCACGTTTCACCGGTGGTGGATTTCAACACATGCTGGTGTATATCAACCATGTATAAAGCACCGCTTCATTTTAAGACTGCCTTTTCAAGGGAAATCAGACCGTTTCCGCATGGCTATGCTGGCACGCGCATTGCGGTTCACATCGGACAACAGCGAGTGAGCCGGCCACCATGCAATCACATTTCACTATTAAATAAAGGAGGGTGCCATGAGTGAGTTCAAGTCCGGGTTTTTCATTGGGGGAGAGGCCTGCGAGGGACGGGTGCTCGTCGTCGACGACGAGCCCGATATTCGCAAAGTCGTGAAGATGACACTACAGAAGGCCGGCTATGAAGTCCTTGAAGCAGAAAACGGTGAGAAGGCAATCGACGTGATTAATTCTGGCGAAAACCGGCTCCTCCTCGACGTCGTCATCTGTGACATCCGTATGCCAAAGATCAATGGAGCCGAAGCCATCGCGTACTTCCGGAGCAACTATCCCCATGTCCCGCTCATCGTCCTGACCGGCTTCCCGGATACTGACATGGCAACATCCTTTCTCCGGCAAGGAGTGGTAGATTATCTCGTCAAGCCAGTCGAAGGCGAGAAGCTCAGATCAGCCGTCGCCCGGGCCATGGAACAGCGGGAACTTGCACGGCTGTAACAATGAGCCTCCATCCCCTCTGTGCCGAGGAGAGGTACGTCCACTTCTTGCTCTCCTCGGCAGTAGGGTCCAACCCTGCCACACGGAGAATGCCTGAATGGAAAGTTCCGACCATACCAAGCTGGCCATTCTCGGAGCGGGTCGCGGCGGCCGCGCGCTGTTAGATCTGCTCCACCAAATCCCGTCGATTGAAATCGTCGGCATTGCAGATCGTAATCCTGACGCACCAGGACTGCAGCGAGCGCGGGAACTCCACCTTCCGGTGATCACCAATGTGCCGGACCTGATCGGCAACCGCGGCGTAAGCCTGATCATGGACGTGACCGGCGATCCAGAGATGGAAACGTACTTGCATGCCCACAAACCTCCTACTACAGACATCCTCAGTGGGTCAGCCTCCCGGCTGCTGTGGAAACTGATTCAGCATGAGTCAAAGCTCGAAGCCGAGCTGCTGCAGGCCGAAAAGCTTGCCGGAATCGGCTCGTTTGCCGCGGGAATCGCTCATGATATCAATAACCCTCTGCAACTCATTTTGGGCCTCGCCGAAAACCTCACAGAGGAACGAGATCTGGCCGCTGTCCATGAGCAAGCTCGAGACATTATTGAAGCCGTCAAACGGACCAGCGCCATCTGTCAAGACCTCACCCGCTACTCGCGGCGCGCATCTCCCCGCGAGGACATGCTGGTATCCGTAAACGGAAGGCTGGACGAGGCACTGAAAATTGCACGCTACGCATCCAGTTTCCACGATATTGAGATGATCAAACATTACCAGCCCGGCGTCGCCGTAAAAGGCAATCCGGACGAGTTGCTGCACGTCCTCGTCAACCTCATTACCAATGCAGTCCATGCCATGGAGCAGGTTGGTGGCACGCTGACGCTCGAGACCAAACTCCTTGGCGGACAGGTCGACATCCGGATCTCCGATACCGGATGCGGCATCGCCCCGGACAAAATCCCCGAGATCTTCGAGCCATTTTTCACGACCAAAGCGCCTGACAAAGGCACGGGGCTGGGACTCTATAACGTTAAAACCATCGTCAACAAAATGCACGGCACGATCGCAGTCGACAGTAAAATCGATAAGGGAACGACTTTTACGTTAACCTTCCCCAACACCGACCAGGCCAGACAAGGGTGCCTGTCATGACTCCCGCACATTCCCCGTCTCACTCCGAAACGAGGTGGGGGCTTCAACTCAAATTGATACTGTCGATGTTGCTCGTGGGCGTCGTTCCGCTCATGGTGGGTCTCAGTCTTGCCTTTTGGCAAGGGTCTCGCGAAATCCAGGTCGTCAACGGCGAAAGCTTCAAAGCACTTGCCGAGGAAACCGCACGGAAAGTCGATCTCTTAATGTCCGATGAAGTCGCCCGCACGTCACGGATCGCGGCAGACCCCTCGATTGTCCATGACCTTGAGCGACGGCGTGATGCCCTCCTGGACATGACGGAAGACGATCGTCGGAGCATGGTGGATAAGCTGAAGGCAGGCTGGGAAGCCAAAGATCCCGCGATAATCCAGACCATCACGGGAAGCAAAACGGCCGGCCTCATTCAAGAATATTTCGCAGGAACCCACAGCGAAGCGGACCAACTGATACCGCAAGTGGTCCAGGCAGCCACCAAAATGTTGTATGTGACCGATATGCAGGGCAACCTGGTGGCCTCATTGACCACGCGCCCCTCCTTTACCAACGGGGAGTCGGCCTGGTGGAACGGCGCCTTCCATCACGGGGTCGGCCAACTCTTCATCGAAGACGTGCACTTCAACGAACAGGTCCAGGCTTATGTCATCAGCATCTCGCTCCCCATTATGGATCGCATCCGCTATGGAGCGGTCGGCGTCATTCATCGCGTGATCGACGCCAAGGAATTGATCTCGCCTTCGATCTCCCCCATTCGCTTCGGCAAGACCGGACATGTGATGCTGATCGACCATCGCGGTATCGTCGTAAGCTGCCCCATTCTACCGACCGGTGTCCGGATCTCCGACGCACAGCTCATCCCCCTCGTCACGCCTCTTCAGCCCGGCTGGGTCAGTGGACCCAGCGATGGCCATGGGGGGAAATCGACTTCGATTATTGGATTCGCCCCGGTGCCGGAAACCAGCCGTGCCACCAATGGCGATATAAACAACGGATCCTGGCACACGTTCGTGTGGCAGGCGTCTGACGAACTCTTTGCCCCGATTCGCCACTTCCTTACCTGGATGGCGGTATTCAGTCTCGTCGCCGTCGGATTGATGACGTCCCTCGGCTACCTTGCAGCCAATCGAATTGTCACGCCGGTGCGCCGGCTGCAAAAGGCCGCACAATTGATCGGCCGCGGAGAGCTTCGGCAGCCCATCGACATCCAGACCGGCGATGAACTTCAGGATCTGGCTGACGAATTCAATCGGATGAATCGCCAATTGGAGGCGGCCTTTGCAGGCTTGACCGATCAAGTGGCCATCAAAACACAACAAGTGGAGTCCCTGCTCCACTCGACGGACCAGATCCTGGATGCAGTCCCGACCCCGATCATCATGGTCAATCAAGACGAACAGGTCCAATACATCAACCGGGTCGGACGAGAGTCCTTCCAGGCCACAGTGGATTCAACCCGATCAATCCCGCTGTTCGACATACTCCCCGTCGATGCCGCTATACGGGAGCACCTGCGAAGAGAATTGAGACGTGTACGGAGCGGAAACAATGCCGCGATTGCGTCCGGAACAGAAGATCCCGCTGTCGTCGACACCGCCTGTGATCCACTGGCCCAAGTAATGGGAACGCCAGATCCAGGCAACCGACAAGAAATTCAGATTGGTCAGCGACGGTATCACTACCAGTGGTTCCACATGGCCGGTGGGAACCAGGGAGAGGATCGGATCGGCCTTGTGTTCAGAGACACGACCGACGACAGCCGCCTCCAAGATCAGCTCATCCAGGCCGAAAAATCGGGCAGTCTCAGAACCCTCACCGCCGGAATCGGGCATGAGTTGAACAATCCGCTCTTTGGGATTCTCGGACTGGGAGAAGCCATCGGAGAAGAAGGCAACCTCGAACGCGTCAAGTCCTATGCCCACGATATCGTCCAGCATGGTCGTCGAATGGCCGCTATTATTCGAGATTTCACCGGGGTCACGACCCGCGAGACATCGGACCAACGGCAACTGGTCCACCTCGAACGAGAACTCGACCAGGCCCTCGCAACACTCACGGGGAGCATGGACGCATCAGGACTCACGGTCGAAAGAACATACGCAGAAGACACCTGCGTGCAGGCCCTCCCCGACCAGCTCAGACAGGCGTTCACGAACTTGTTGATGAATGCCATCCAGGCGATGAAGGGCCGGGGTACCTTGCGCCTCTCGACATCCCTCACCGAAACATCTGTCGTGACCACGATCGCGGATTCAGGCCCCGGCATTCCAAAGCACCAGTTGTCAAAACTTTTCGACCCGTTCTTTACCACCAAAGGACAAGGCGAGGGATCAGGGCTCGGCCTGACCGTGGCGCGCCGCATCATCAAGAAATTCGGAGGGGACATCAGAATTGAGAGCCAGGAGGGAAGCGGCACATCATGCATCGTGACCCTTCCGGTAATTCCTCTTCTGCCACCCCCATTGGAGGCCTCATGCACCGAGTCCACGTCTCGCTCTACGCCGCAACCCTCGCCGTCCTAATCTCTGCGCTGTGGTGGGGACCCTATGCCCTCTCCGCAAAGGAACGCCCCGGATCGTCCGGCATCCCGCCGGAGAAAGTGGCGTCCTATGTCTATGCCGTCATCAAGGCCGATCGTCTGTTATACACGACGGAGATCGTCAATCGACTCCAGGAAAAAGGCGTCGCCTCGGCGTCTGAACATTGGGAGCAGGAGAATGCCCTCATGTTGCCGGCCCAGTTTCTCCATCATTCCGGCAAGCTGGCCGCCGAGGGCGGGAGCGGTATCCGGTATCGACTGATCAGTCTCTGGCCTATTTATCGCCGCAATGCTCCGGCGAGCGACCTGGAGCGCAACGCATTGGAGTCTCTCAGGAAGAATCCAGACCTGCCGGTCACGGGAATCGTAACCAGCGGACGCAAACAATACTTTCAAGCCATCTATCCTGACCTCGCCGTCTCACCGGCCTGCATCACCTGTCATAATGGTCATCGACTCAGCCCGAAACGGGACTTTAAACTCAACGATGTGATGGGCGGAATCGCCATCACTATTCCGCTGGAGTAAGGATGTGGAGAGAACAGGGCAGTCGGCGGCTAGATATGCGGTTGACTCGAGACATGGGACGGGGAAGCGGTGTGGTACTCCTCACGGTAGATGGAAATCACCGTCATCAGGATGCTCATGAGGATCGGCCCCACGAACAGACCGATCAGGCCATAGAGGGCGAGCCCGCCGAGAATGCTGAAGACGAGAAAGAGCACCGGCATTTGGACGTCTTGTCCGATAAGCCAAGGTCGAAGGATCTGATCGACTGTCGACACTACGCCAACGCCCCACGCCAACATCACCAGCGCCTTGCCCATTGATCCCACCATCAGAAAATACAGGACGACCGGACCCCACACGAACGCCGTGCCGCCGAATGGAAGCGGGGCGAGGAGGATCGTGAGCGCGGTGAGTACCACCGCAAAAGAAACCCCCAGCACGGCATAGGCTGCGCCGGCCAGCAAGCCCTGAACGACTGCAGTCAGGAGTATGCCCTTCACCACCGCGCGGACTGTGATGTCCAAACGCGCAAAGATCTTCTGTTTTTGAGCATCGTCGAGTGGAACGAGCTCGTAGAAAAACCAGAGCCAGCGTCGACCATCCTTGTACAGAAACCAGAGCGTAAAGAGGATAATGAGGAAGTCACTCACTAGAACAAAGGCGTTCTTCAAGAGGTTGCTCAACTGATCGACGAAAAACCCGGAGACCACTTGCGCGCTCGACCGGACCAATTCCTCTAATGCGTCGGGCCTTAGGAGATAGCGCCCGATCAAATCCTGCAGGGCTCCTCCGACCACCGGCACCTTCGACAGCTGCGCCGGCAGACGTTGGATATCGCCGCCTTCGATCCAGGCCCGCACCGCCAGCTCCGCGCCGACCGCTTCCCGCACCAGCATCACTGCCATCAACAACACCGGCACGACCACCATTATCAAAACTCCAACGGTCAGGCACGAAGCTGAGAGTGCGTCCCGCCCACCTAGGCGGGCAGTCAATCGGACGTGAGCCGGATAGGTCATATGCGCAAGGATCACGGCCCACAGCACGGGAAAGAGGAACGGACGAAACATCAGAGCGATCTGGTATAGGAGCAAGACAAGCACTGCGAAGAAGACAGCTGAGAAGATTTGTTGCCTGGTCATGGAAGACGAAGATCACTAGGCGGAATCTGCATTCCGATAGAACAAAGAGGGGTGACGTCCAACCACTACAAGGCTGAACCTTTTTCCAGCAGCGTGACTTTTTGGGCCCGGTGTGCGGAGAGATCGCGGACGCTGCCAGGTAACTTCGGAAGGTCGTCGGGCCAGGCAGTGACTCCCATATCCGTCAGACCTTGGATCCTGGCACCCTCTTCCATGATGAGTACCGGGGCATGGACTTCTCCGATGAGCGTCGCGGTCTTCAACAACTGGACTCGCTCGATCGCCGTCACCTTCGCCTTGATGCGACCGCTGCTGATCACCGTGCCGGCCATAATCGTTCCCTGCACCAGTCCATCCTCACCGATAATAACTTGTCCTTTGGTCTGAATCTCACCGTCGAGGCGGCCATCGATCCGCACCGTGCCCTCAACACGGATCTCGCCTGTCAACACTACACCTTTAGCCAGGAGCGTAATGTTGTCATCTCCAGCAAAGCCATTCTTCTTCATGCGTGTTCCCCCTTCACACCCGATCGTTGACGCCAGCTTACACTATTCCACTTCGCGAGGCCTAGGAGAATCCAAAAGTATGCCGAAGCCGTTCCCACATTCCCCCTCCATGCACCTCACAATAGATGCTGGGCTCTGTGCCCTCGATGAACACTTCCGACACGTGTTCGGGGCATTGAAACGTCGCCAACTGTCCCGTCTTCGGATCGATGTCGCGGGTGACCACACCGGGCGGCATCATGAATGCGGGAACATTCGGCGGGATCACCCGCCGCGCAAGATCCATCCAAATCGGTAGAGCTGCCTGCGACCCGGTAAGACGCAGCGGTCGTTCATCGTCGTATCCCACCCAGACACCGATCACCACATCGGAGGTGTAGCCCACGAACCAGGCGTCGCGATACCCATCGGTCGTGCCGGTTTTCCCGGCCACTGCGCCATGGAATCCGATCGTTTTGGCTTTACTCGCCGTGCCTCGTTGAATGACGCCTTCGAGGAGAGATGTCAACACATAGGCCCCTTGAGGCGAGGTTGCCTGCAATCGATCGGGCACGCCATTCCACACAATGTCTCCCTGCCGATCCCTGGTCGATCGCACCGCAGTAGGCTTGACGGCGATCCCTCCATTGGCGAGCGCCCCATAGGCCGCCGTGATCTCCATCAACGACACCGACGAACTGCCCAGGGCCACCGAGGAAAGATCATCGCCGATGGCACTCGTCACGCCAAGACGATGCAACAACTGCACGATCGGCTTGGTCCCCACCGTCTTGGTCGTTCGCACCGCCGGCACATTGAGCGACTGTTCCAACGCACTTCGCAGGGTGACATGCCCGTGAAATTGTTTATCGTAGTTCTGCGGAGACCAGGTACCGGTCTCCGATTCAAAGGTCACTGGCTCGTCCGCCAACAAGCTCGCCGCGGTCAAGCGGCCGGCTTCGCCTTCACGGGCCGCTTCCAGCGCCGCAAGATACACGAAGGGTTTGAAAAGAGAGCCTGGTTGCCTCCGTGCCTGAATGGCGCGATTGAATTGACTCCGCCGATAGTCCCGGCCTCCAACCAATGCCAGCACAGACCCACTTTTGGGATCGAGCACCAGGACTGCGCCTTGCACCGATTCCATCGAGCTGTTGAGGTGGGAATGCGTCGCCTCTAACTTGGCCAGTCCCTTCTCCAGCGATTCGGTGGCGGCCTGTTGGATCATGGGATCGAGCGTGCTATCAATCCGCAAACCTTCCGGCAAAGGGACGACGCCGGCCTCCTCTACCTGGCGAAGCACCGCATCGACGAAGTAAGGCGCATCGGTCAGGACATCCTCTGACGGAGTGACATGCACCGGTTCATTGACGGCAAGTTTCCAGGCCTCCTCCGTCAGGACACCCGTCTCCCGCAGCCGCCGCAACACGACATCGCGCCGTTGTTTCGCCAACTCAGGATGTTTCGTCGGCGCGTAGCTATTAGGCCCTTTGATCAAGGCTGCGATCATCGCGACCTCTTCGATCGTCAATTCACGAAGAGACTTGCCGAAATAGCGATAGGCTGCCTCGCGCACCCCATAGATCGAGACAAATCCCGCCTGCCCGAGATAGATTTCGTTGAGATAGCTTTCGAGGATGTCCTGCTTCGAATACTTCACTTCCAGCACCAGCGCGGCCAGGGCCTCCTTGAGTTTTCGTCCCATCGTCCGCTGCGGCGAGTAAAACAAATTCTTCGCCAGTTGCTGCGTAATCGTGCTCCCGCCCTGCACGACACCCCCCTTTGTGAGATTCATCCAGAGCGCCCGCCCTACGGCAACCGGATCGATGCCGAAATGGGAATAGAAGCGGCGATCTTCGATGGCCAGGACCGTCTCAATGATCCGTGGCGGAATCTGCGCCAACGGAATCCATTCGCGCACTTGGCGTGACGCGCCACGCACACCACTCAGGAGTTCCGGCTCCAGATAGATGTGAAACAGCGGCGTACCATCAAGCGGCGACAAGACATCCATCACTCGCCCCTGATCCAACGTCAACCTCACCATGGTCGCGTCGACATGGCCCTCCGGCTGCGGATGGAGATAGACCGTCAGGGCCTCATCGGTCAGCTGATAGTCTCCAGGGGACTGAGTCGTCGTCACCCGCCGATAGCCCAACCGTTGCATCCGCTCAAGCAGGTGGCTGTGCTCAAGCGAGAGATCGGGTTTCAGCAGAAAGGGTCCGCTATACAGGCGCAGAGGGGGATGATCGTCACTCTTGGGTAGTTCAAGGAAGGTCGCCAAATACGCGCCGTAGAGCATAACGACAAGGCCGAACGCGGCGACGAGGCCCGCCAGGACCATGCTCGCATATGTCACCCACCGTACAGGTCTTTTCACGACTCTGAAACCTCACCACTACTGCTGGATGAGCAAGAAAAGGGAAACGGGCGAAACAAGGTGAACTTCCTATCTGTCCACGTCTTTCCTTCCTCGCATGTCTCACGCACAACACACGATCTTCCTTTTTCGCTCTCAGCCATACACTCCGATTCTCTGAGGCAAAAGCGAACCGACAACCATTCCCGTCGCCGCCATGAGAAACCCGACCAGTTGCGGCGGCCAGATCCAGTCGGACGACCCGGACAGCTCCAACCCTATCCAGGTCATCAGCCCAGCCATGATGGCATACAAGGCTCCTTGCGTGGTCGCTCGGTCCCAAAAGAGCCCTGCGCAGAGTGGAACGAAGGCAGCCACGAGCGTCACTTTATAGGTATTCACGACGAGCTGATAGATGCTGGCGTTGGAGGTCAAGGCGATCGTGAGCACGATGCCCGCAAAGGCCACGACTACCACACGCATGATTCGAAGAAACTCCCGGTCACCGAGGTTCGGCAATATCCCTTTGATCACGTTCTCGCTCAGCATCACCGACGGCGCCAACAATGTCGCGCTGGCACAGCTCATCACCGCCGAGAGGACGGCCCCGAAAAACACGATCTGCGCAAAGACCGGTGTATGGCCCAGGATCAAGGTCGGCAATACAAGTTGGGAATCCTGCTCGAGCAGCGTATTGAACGTAGGCGGATCGACCAGCGTCGCTGCATAGGCCAGAAACATCGGCACAAAACAGAAACAGAAGTAGAGGACCCCGCCCAGGATCGATCCACGGACGGCGGTTCGTTCATCCTTCGCGGACGTGATGCGCTGAAACACGTCTTGCTGGGGAATCGATCCGAGCATCATCGTGATCCAGGCGCCAATGAAAGGAATCCAGCCAGCGACAGTCGCTGATGGAAAGAACTCCAGTTTGCCGGCCCGGGCTGCATGGCCGATCACCGCCTCCACACCTCCGGCCAATCCGCTGATGACGGAAGCGATGTAGAGCAGTCCCCCCATGATCACGGAGATTTGGACAAAGTCCAGAATGGCGACGGAAAACATGCCGCCGAACGTCGTATAGGTCAGAACGATCCCCGCGCCGATCATCATCCCGACCGACTGACTCACCGCGCCGTCCGTGACCACGTTCAGGACCAATCCCAACACCTTGAACTGCGCAGCCACCCATCCAAGATAGGAGGCCACGATGCACAAGGCACAGAGTACCTCAACGACGCGGTTGTACCGCAGGCGATAGAAGTCTCCCACGGTCAGGAGATTCAGCCGATAAAAACGAGGAGCAAAGAATATCCCCGCCAGGATCAAGCAGAGGCTCGACCCGAAGGGATCGGCGACGACGCCGCGCAGCCCTTCCTTTGCAAACGTGGCCGAGATCCCGAGCACGGCCTCTGCGCCGAACCAAGTGGCAAAGACTGTCGCTGCCACAATCGGCAGCGGGAGGCTCCGACCGGCGACTGCGAAATCCTTCGTAGTATGGACCCGCCTGGCAGCAGCCAGTCCGACTCCCACCGACAGAAGCAAATAGAGAGCGACGAATCCGAGAATCATGGAGCGGGCTCAGACATATATGTGGATTCTAGCGAGGCTTAGGCAAGGGCGCAACGGAAGGGAGGATGAGACGCAGCGAGAAGGAAGCACAGGATGCCGATTTCGATGTCTGCTTCCTGTGAATCATCGATCGACTCTCGTTCTTGCGACACCCGCCTCTCCAGCATCCCCCCTGTTCCCTTTAGCAAGCGCGTGTTAGAGTAATGCTGGGTACTCTCAAGAGGGGGCCTATGAACGAAAACAATCTCCATAGCCTTGAATCCTCTCGGAATACAGCGGGACTGTGGCGCCAGCTCCTCCTACTCGGAGCGATCGGAATAGGAGTGGTGGTATTGACCGGGTTACCGGCTCGGGCAAGCGAGTCGCAGACACCATGGGAATGTTCGAATTATAGCGGCGCAGCCCACACCCGCTGTTTGGAGGCATTCGTCGAGTCGCAGCGAGACCAGATCGCGACGCTCCAAGGGAAGATGCAAGCTCAACAAGAGACCGTCAATCACTTAAAAGATCAAATCGATCGCCAGGCGTCCACCAGCGCCGACCTGCAACGACAACTGGCACAACCACCCGCCACCGTGCAAACCCTCCCTCCTCTCTACGCTTATCCTCCGGTGGGATTTAGCCTCTACCTGGGTCGCCCCTGGATCTATGGCTACGGGTCGCCGTTTTTTTACCGCCCGTACGTCTATGGTTATTATGGGCCACGCCACTGGGGACACCGTTGGTAACGAACTCGCGCTGACACCGATCCTACTCCCCTTGTTGCAGACATAATTGTCTTGAGCCTCACGACGACTTCGAATACTCTAGCGTGTTCCAGGAAGTGTAGGATCAGATCCGTCATCGTCACACATAAAGAAGAAAGGACAGCTCATGCGCTTCGTTGTCTCCTGTTTGGTTACCGTCCTCCTCTGCCTTGGGACCACAGCGGCATTCGCTGCGGCCCCAGAGCCCGCGAACGATGAACAAAAAACCCTCTATGCCTTGGGATTGGCCATTAGCCAATCGCTCGGCGCCTTTAGCCTAAGCGAGTCTGAGCTTGAGCTTGTGAAGTCCGGCATGGCCGATGGGGTCTTCAAACGGCCCCCCAAAGTGGACCTCCAAACGTTCGGTCCGAAAATCCAACAACTGCAACAAGCACGCGCCTCGGTCGTTGCAGAGGCCGAGAAGAAAGCGGGGACTGCATTTCTCGCCAAAGCCGCGGCAGAATCCGGTGCCAAAAAAACGGACTCCGGCGCGATCCTCACGATCATCAAGGAAGGGAAGGGCGCGACCCCGAAAGCCACGGATACGGTGAAGGTGCACTATCATGGCACCCTGACCGACGGAACTGTGTTCGATAGTTCCGTCAAGCGGGGCGAACCGGCCACGTTCGGATTGAATCAAGTGATCAAGTGTTGGACGGAAGGGGTACAACAGATGAAAGTCGGCAGCAAGGTCAAACTGGTCTGTCCGTCTAATCTCGCCTATGGCGACAAAGGCGCACCCCCCAATATCAAGCCTGGCGCGACATTAGTCTTCGAGGTCGAACTCCTCGAAATCGTGGCGGCCAAATAGCTCCGCACTGCAGTCCTCACGAGGTCGAGCGGGAAAGTGTCCCACTCGACCTCGTGCCCATCACCAAACGCATCCTCCCAGTCCCCTACTTCCTTTCAAGGGGCGCCTGGTCGATCCTCGAATGCGCGCGTCGAACGAGCACCTTCCAAGCGTGCGCGTTCCGCGAGCAGGAGGACGACCAGGCGCCCCGCGCATCCCCACTTGCAGTTCTGGCGTCTAACCCGTACACTGATACCTTCGCGATCCAGCCTGGCCTGAACAGTCCTGCCCGATCGTCCATCAACTGATTAATTACTTATTCACTCGGTGAATACCGCCATGCCACCTACAATTCTGTTGAGCTGCGAGTCCATCAGCAAAAGCTACGGCGTGAAACCGTTGTTTGCCGATTTATCGATCGCCTTAGCCGAGGGCGATCATGTCGGATTGGTCGGGCCTAACGGCTCCGGAAAATCGACTTTGCTGAAGATCATGGCAGGAATCGAAGAGCCGGATGAGGGCACCAGATCGATGCGCCGACAACTCCGCGTCGGCTATGTTCCGCAAGAACCGTCATTTGACGGAGCGCATACGATCGAGGAAGTGCTCGCACAGGTCCTTATCGACGAAGGTCACGACCCCCACGACTATAGCGGTCGCACGTCCGCAGCGCTCAGCCTGGGAGAGTTTCCCTCAGCCGACCAGTCCACAGCCACACTCTCCGGAGGATGGAAGAAACGCCTGGCCATCGTCCGGTCGCTGATGCTGGAGCCGGATGTCCTCCTGATGGACGAGCCGACCAACCATTTGGATGTCGAAGGCATTCTGTGGTTGGAACGACTATTACGGGCCGAAGCCCGCGCCTTCCTCGTCGTCAGCCATGATCGACGCTTTCTGGAAGCCGTGACGTCGCGGATGATCGAGATTAATCGGAGTTATCCTACCGGGGTATTCGAGGCCAAAGGACACTACAGCGATTTCCTGGAACAGCGGGATGCCGCCTTGCACGCGCAAGCCAACTATGAAGCCTCATTGGCCAATCGCGTCCGCCGCGAAGTGGAATGGCTCCGCCGCGGTCCCAAAGCCCGCACGACGAAAGCCAAATCGAGGATCGACTCAGCCGGCCGCTTGATCGAGGAGTTGAACAGCGCCGACGCCCGGAAAGACCAAGGCACGGCGGGCATCAATTTCACCTCCTCTGGGCGCAGATCGAAACAATTGGTCGAGGCCATGCAACTCTGCAAATCCCTCGGCGGGCGACAGATCGTGAAAGATCTCGATCTGCTGCTCGGACCGGGACAGCGGCTTGGGCTGCTGGGTCCAAACGGAAGCGGAAAAAGCACACTTCTAAGATTGGTGGCGGGCACGCTGAAGCCGGACGCAGGCACCATCACCCGAGCGGATAAGCTTCGCGTGGTCACCTTCGAGCAGCATCGCGAATCACTCGACCAATCCTCCTCGCTCCGTCGTGCCCTCGCCCCTCACGGCGACGCGGTCGTCTATCAGGACCGCTCGGTACATCTCGTTTCCTGGGCGAAGCGGTTCCTGTTCCGGCCAGAGCAGTTGGATCTCCCCGTCTCCCGCCTCTCCGGAGGCGAACAGGCCCGTCTCCTCATCGCTCGGCTCATGCTGCAACCGGCCGACCTCTTGATCCTCGACGAACCGACGAACGACCTGGACATTCCGACGCTCGATGTGTTGGAAGAAAGCCTGGTGGAGTTCCCCGGCGCATTGATGCTCGTGACGCACGACCGATGGCTCTTAGACCGCGTCTCCACCGTATTGCTCGCGCTGGACGGCACAGGACAGACCGAATGGTTCGCCGACTATGCGCAATGGGAGACCGCGCAAGAAAGGAAAACGACAGAGAAAACTCTTGCGGCGACGTCACGACCGTCCAAGTCATCCCGCGCCGAATCGGGAGCAACTCCGACGGCAAAACGATCAGGGCTGTCCTATCGGGAGCAAAAGGAGTGGGCAAAGATGGAGCAGAGAATCCTGCAGGCCGAGGAGACCATCGCCACCTGTCAGGCCGCAGTGGAAGATCCCGCCATCGCCTCTAATGCTGCGGCACTACAAGAGAGATCCGAGGCGCTTGACGCAGCCCGCACAGCCGCGGAACGGCTCTATGCACGCTGGACTGAACTCGAGGGGAAACAGACGGAATCGGCCGGCCAGCCCCAGGTCTAACACCTATGGTTCATCTGGTTTTTCTGGTCTCTCCGGTTAGTCTGGTTCAACCAAATAAACGAGACAAACCAAAACAACCAGCCGGTTCTCACGCGTCATGGTCTATAGACGTTGCCGGCACGAGACTATCTGAGCGGAATACGGCTCTTGTTCTGAGCCAGCCACTGCTCAAACGTCTGCAAGGCAGGGTTCAATGAGCGAGACTCATCGAGATTACGGGCCCTGCAGAAGACCGATTCGAAATCGCGCTTGAATTGGAACATGTTGCCGAGATCTTCGGCCCCGGGAAATCCGAAACCCCGATACATCTCAGGCGTCACGGCATTGTGACGCACCGTTTGGCCCAGCGCCTTGGCAAGCGTAGCGGCCATCTGGGCACCGGTCAGATGCTCGCCAGCGATGCCGACCGTCTTGCCAATGTACTCACGACCCTTCTTGAAGATGCCGAACGCGCACTTGCCGATATCTTCGGCGGCAATACCAGGGAGTTTTTTGTCATCCATCGGCAATGTGAAGGCCAGAATCCCATCCGGCCCTTTCTTCGGGCCCATGCCGAAATGAATGAGGTTATCCCAGTAGAACGACGTGAGCAGAAAGGTCGTGGGCACCCCGAGTCTCATGAACTCACCATCGGCCCCGCCCTTGCTGTCGAAATGCGGCACCTTATACTTCCCCATTAACGTCGGCATGCGAGTATCGCTGAGCGGCACCCACTTACGCGTGTCCTCCAAAGTAGACCAGATCACGTGTTGAACTCCCGTTGCCTTTGCGGCCTGGGCCTGAGCTTTGCCCTGGGCCAATTCTTTCTCCGGTGAGAAGTGCTCCCAGAAGTTCGTCAGACAAAAGGTTCCATACGTTCCCGTAAATGCCTTCTTCAAACTCTCCTGATTATCCAGGTCTGCCGCCACGACCTCGGCCCCCAGCACTGCCAATCCATTCGCCTTGTCGGAATGCACATCGCGAGTGATCGCGCGCACGGTGAAGCCGCCATTCTTGTCGTTCAGAATGGCGCGAACTAACCCACCTCCCTGCGCGCCGGTTGCTCCAACGACTGCGATGATCTTTTTCTCAGGCATAATGCTCCTTCCTCCCCAAATAGACGATGACGAGAGCATAATTTAGCACATCGAAAGCCGATGGAGTCAGGAACGCTGAACTGAAATGCTGATCCTGCGCTCTTGTGGGCCGTGACAAAATCTGTACAATGCGCCCATGCGCCACCTCGGCTGGCCCTCCTCAATGTTGATCCTCACCCTCCTTGTGGCTACATCCAGCTGTGAGACGACCGATCGAGTCCTCACGGCGGCTGAACGCGCCGCGACGAGCCGGACCGGCCATACCGTCATCGATCTGGCCGAGGGAAAGGATCCGGCTAAGATCGCCAAGAAGAGTCTCGATCAGTACGCGCGCGATCCCGAAGCGCTGCTCAGGGATCTGCGTACCGCACAGAAGGACTTTGAGGCTGTCCTCACCGCCCTCGGAGTGAACGTCGAGAAGACCTGGGGAAAGAAGGAAGTGAAACTGCCTGAACGCAAGAAGTATGTAAAGTACACGCAGAACTATCGGAGCCGGGCGATCGTCGACTTTGATTCTGGCGAAATCCTGGTCGAGACGCTGGACGATCAAGACCCCCAGCGCAGTCTCAAGAATGCCGTGATCACGACGATCCTGACCCCGCAGGATCCCCGATCGGTCGATGTATTTTCAGACAAGGAGATCGTCCTCACCGGCGAGAAGGAACCCTACTTGTTCGGGCTCGTCCTCGACCAGCAGAAGAAGCCGGTGCGCACAGTGGCGGAAGCGGAGCCGTTTGCTGCATATCTCCTTGAAAAGAAATCCGGCACGCGGGTGGTCGACCAGGACGGAACCAAGAAGACCGCCCATGATGTCACGATCGCAATGGTATCTAACCTCGCAGTGAAGCAGGCGGACAAATACCGGCCGTTGGTCTACCAGTTTGCGCAACAATATCGCATCAGCCCCAGTCTGGTCCTCGCCATCATCCGCACAGAGAGTAACTTCAACCCCTATGCGGTCAGTTCAGCCCCGGCTTATGGACTCATGCAACTGGTCCCGAACAGCGGTGGTCGTGAGGCCTACCGGAAGGCGAAAGGCAAGGACATGGCCCCCTCACGGGAATATCTCTTCGATCCCACCAATAACGTCGAATTGGGAAGCGCCTATTTAAATGTGTTGATGTTCAATCAACTGGAAGACGTGGCGCACACTGTGTCACGCGAATATTGTGTGATTGCAGCCTACAATACCGGCCCGAGCAACGTGTTCCGCACGTTTTCGCGCGACCATGCAGCAGCCGTCAGCCAGATCAACGGCCTCCAACCGGCCGGCGTCTATGACCAGTTGCACCAACACCTGCCCTACCAAGAAACCCGCCACTACTTGGAAAAGGTGACCGGCTACCGCAAAGCCTTCATCAGCTCGTCGGAGCGCTCCCTCCAATAAGAAACGGCAGGCGGCGTACGTTGCTCTCGCGACCCACCAAACCCCGCCATGGGCTTAGCAGACTGCGGGGAAACCATTCCAGTGTGCTCGGATTTCAATGGTCCGCATGTGCGGCGCAAGAAGAAAACACCCCGGCAGGGTGCTCAAAAAGGCCGTTCAGCAAGGCCGCAGGCGAGTCGAAACCGGAGGTATACCCTCTGGGGCGCACGGTGCGACGAATAAGGAGCACCACGTCTGTGCGCGCCGCCGAGTGGTGAGGCGGCTGGGTCCCCGTTGAGGGTCTGAACGATGCGAGAACGAAGCTGGCGGACTGTTTCAGTACCCTGGTAGGTCTCGGCATGAATTGTCCTGCTGATCCCGCAGATCGTAGTCGGCCACCCCGCGTCGGCGGTCGAGGGCAATCACGCAACAGGCTTCCAGCATCTCTCGCAATTGACGTCGGCCCCGCTGGACACGCGACTTCATCCCCGAGACCGACAGACCTAGTCGTACCGCCGCCTTATGTTGAGCCAGTCCTTCAAAGTCGACCAGGGTGACCGCCTGCCGGTAGTCCTCGGACAACCGCTCGACCATGGGACGGAGGCAGCCGGCCAACTCCCTGCGGAGTTGACCGGACCCCTCAGACGACTCCAGGGACAGGGAAGCAGGATGCACCGTCTCAAGATCGCTTGCGAGACCGACCGTCCGCTCAGGCTGCTTATCCCGCGCACGGTAATAATCGATGATCGCATGCCGCGCAATCTGATAGATCCACGGCATGAGCCTGCTGTGGTCCTTGAGTCCGCCAAGCCCTCGCTGCACCCGCAGGAAAACCTCCTGTGAGAGATCCTCCATTGCTGCCTCATCGGACACACGTTTTGCAATGAAGGCTCGCAGACCGCTCTGAACCTCGTCCCAGATATTCTGACTGTCCTGCATCATGCTCATCGTACCCCGCTGCCGGTTCTTACGGTAGCTCCCTTTACGAAACTGCGCAAGCAGCCGGCTGGGCAGCGCCGCTGCTCTTCGGCACACAACAGCCGGTATTCTTGAGCGTTCCCGTGACAGCTAACTGCTCATGGGCCATAAAGACTTCCCAGGGATTGCCGTCCGGGTCGGTAAACCAGAGCTTGTCCTGCCGCGTGAAGCAACAGGCTATGCCCTCCTCGACCTTTTCGAGGATGCCCCTTTCCAGTAGCCGCTGCTTCCACTTCGCGATGTCATCGGCGGATTCGACTTCGATGCCGAAATGGTTCACCGAACTGATCGTGCCGGTGGACGACACGAGCGACAAGTTCAGCGGCGGCTCCGTCAGATCGAACTTGGCATAGTCCGTCGTCTGTTTCTGCGGCGGCACACCGAAGACCTTCCGATAGAACTCAATCGAGGTCGGCACGTCACGCACATCGAGAGAAAGATGGGGTCTCATGGGGTTCTCCTTTCGAGTGAATGGGAAGGCACCGTGCCTCCCCCTCACCTCTATAGACGGAGAACTTCCGAAAAAGACGCAAGGCCCGCCTCCTCGCATGAACTCCAGTCTCGCCATCGTGAAGAGCCCGGCTCCATTTCCTGTTCACAACCGGGTGAGGTACACTGCGGGCGCAGGCTCAGCAGGATAACCGCATCCAGGATGCTCAAAAAGGCCGTCAGCAAGGCCGCAGGCGAGTCGAAACCGGAGTCGTACCCTCTGGATATGTTGAGAATTCCGATGAGCCGAGAACGAAGCTGCCGGTCTTTTTCAGCATTCTGTTGAAACAAGCATGAGAGAAAATCACTACGACGCGATTATCATTGGGGCAGGTCACAATGGACTCGTCACGGCTTGCTACCTCGCCCGGGCCGGCTGGAAAGTTCTAGCTCTTGAACGCCGCTACATCGTCGGCGGCGCCTGCGTGACAGAGGAAACATTCCCCGGCTTCAAGGTGTCCACGGCAGCCTATGTGAACAGCCTCTTCCGCAAGGAGATCATCCAGGACCTGGGCCTCGAACCATACGGGCTGAAGGTTTTGGAGCGCAATCCGTCGTCGTTCACCCCCTTCCCCGATGGCAGTCATCTACTGCTCGGTCCCGATCCGGTACTGAATCATCAACAGATTGCCAAGTTCAGTCTCCGGGATGCGAACGCGTATGTAGCCTATGAAGCCATGCTCGAACGTATGGCGACGGTCCTTGAGCCTCTCCTGACCATGAGCCCGCCGAATCTGGTGACACCAGGCCTGCGAGACCTATGGACCCTGTATCAAGCAGGGAAACCGTTTCAGGCGCTGGGGCCGGCCATGAGCGAGGCCTTTGAAATCCTCACCGCTCCGGCACGCCAGATTCTGGATCGCTGGTTTGAATCCGAAGCCCTCAAGACCACACTCGCCACCGATGCCGTGATTGGGGCGATGGCTTCTCCGTCTACTCCCGGAACCGCCTACGTCCTCTTCCACCATGTGATGGGTGAAACGAACGGGAAACGAGGCGTCTGGGGGTATGTGCAGGGCGGCATGGGAGGAATCACGCAATCGTTGGCGGCGGCCGCTCGCGATCTCAAGGTCGAGATCCGTTGTGAAGCTGAGGTCGCAAGAATCCTCGCGAGAAATGGCACCGTCCTGGGCGTCGCCCTTGCAAACGGAGAAGAATGTTATGCGCCGGTCGTCGCCAGCAATGCGGATGCGCACGTCACATTCACGCGCCTGCTGGATTCGAAGCAGCTTCCGCAAGAATTTGCCGGCGCCGTCAGTCGCATCAGCTATGAAAGCGCCTCCTTGAAAATCAATGTGGCCCTGAGGGAATTGCCGAACTTTCTCGCTTGCCCCGGTCTGGAGCCTGGTCCGCAGCATCGCGGGACCATCCATATCTGTCCGGACCTGGATTACATTGAACGAGCGTTCGACGATGCGAAGTATGGGCAGCCTTCGCAACGTCCCATTCTGGAATGCACGATCCCCTCAGTTGTTGATCCAACAGTAGCCCCACCGGGCCAACATCTCATGTCGATCTTTGTGCAGTACGCCCCCTACCGGTTGCGCAGAGGCACTTGGGACGATTTACGGGAAAGCTTTGCCGATCGTTGTTTTGCGCTCTTGAACGAGTACGCGCCGAATTTTCAGCGTTCCGTGCTCGCCCGGCAAGTACTGACGCCGCTCGACCTCGAACGAACGTTTAATCTGACGGGCGGAAATATTTTCCAGGGGGCGATGACGCTGAATCAGCTCTTTGCCTGTCGACCGGTGCCGGGGTTCGCCGATTATCATACCCCGATTCGAGGGCTCTACCTCTGTGGAGCGGCCGCCCATCCTGGCGGAGGCGTCATGGGCGCAGCCGGTGCGAATGCCGCGAAAGAAATTCTCCGTTCGACCTCTTTCCGGCGTTTCTCTCCTTGCTAGCCATACCTGCTATCCCGCCAGTGATCGCTTGTCCAATCGAAAACGCTCGACACCTGTGACCAGTCGTCGATCCAGAGACCCATGTGGAGATGAGGTTAGGCTGATAACCGCCTCAAGACGTTTCGCGTAATCTGCGCCACAAGGGGATCTCCTAGTCGTCGTGACCACTCTGTGCATCCGACAGTGAAGACTGTGCCTCCCTGTGTCCGGAGACCCAACACCGCAGTTCCCTGACGCAGGTCCTTGCCCCGGGGGTGAATCCCTGGTCCAATCCGAAAAGAGCCTTCGAATGGACAACCGCCTCATAGTCAGGCATCCGTCCAGGAGCCAAACCAAGAATCTCAAAATTCTCAGGGTGCAGTCACGATGACTGGCGATCGGCATACCGCGCACCCATTCAACATCGCATCCATCACATTCATATCCGATGCAGCCGACTTGCAGAAATCGTTCTGGTTTTCCTCCGGCTGACCAGAGCCCTTCGAAAACCCAATGGTCCGGCTGATATATGGTGTAGGGGATTGGAGTGGGATTGAGGGCTCCGTAACAGAAGCTCACTCCTGTCAGCTGGGTTCACCACCGGATAGACAGTCATACGGTGAGAGAAACCCGAGAGGCAGCGGCCGGTGAAACGAGGCCTGCCAGCTCGACCGTAGAAACTACCGTGGGTGCTCCCGGCCTCCGGGACGCGACGCGCGCCATAGTGGTTATAGGCAACGTAGGTGTTGGACGAAAGAAGGAGGAGTATCTTCGAGTCCCGCCCGGGATGCGGGGAACGAACAACAAAAAACGCCTCTCCCGGACGATGCCGGCTTGCGCCGGACGGCACGCTCATTCCGACGCGATAAAATCCCGACGGACAATCATCCGGCACTTCGAACGCGAGATCGTCGTCTTCTCCACTATCCCAGTCACAACCGTGCTCAGATGCGTCGACTGGAATGGGTTTGGGGTAAGCCCAGACCGGCCCCGACCATACGGGTTTCATTGTCGCCCCGAGCCGTTGGATCGTCACTACAGACCGTGTGCGGCTCTGTGCCGAGAGACATAGCGTGACCCGCTCACCCGGCAAGTAGCTCCGTTGTGCGACATACCCCTCGACAGCCAATCGCCCTCCATCGATCCAGGTCTGTGGGTGGCATGAGTCGGCCACATTGGGCGATAGCGAACAGGCCTGGCCCCTCTGTGAATGCAAGAACGAGAAACCCGCCAGACCAAGCGCGGCAGACAGGAATTGACGTCGTGTATACCCGTGTGAAGTCATCGCAGGAAGGATGCGACCTGCAAGTCTCGTGACCCATTCGCATATGTCATGAACGGGCTTCGACAACCGGCTTCTGAACATGTTCCGGTCGGAATCCGAGCCCGATCATCCGGGCAGGAATCCGGCTCAGGAATGGAAACCGTGCGATCAAACGAATCACGAAGGGCGGCGAGAGCCGCTCTGTGCCGCTGAGGACCCGACTGATCACACGATTCTGGATGAAGAGCTGCACCCGTTGGGTCATGCGGGTGGGCCATTCACGCCGGTCCTGCACCAGCCGCAAGTCCTGCGTGGCGAGCCGATTCCTGCGCAGTGGCTCAGTCAACAGATTCGCTGCAGCCACCGCATCTTGAATGGCAAGGTTGATCCCGACACCACCGACCGGGGACATGGCATGCGCGGCATCGCCGATACAGAGCAACCCCGGGCGATACCACTCACGCAAGCGATCAACTTGCACGGTCAGGAGTTTGATCATATCCCAGTCTTGGAGCTCGCCCACCCGATCCGACGCAAAGGGGGCCAGCCGCGCCACGCTGTCGCGAAACATCGGCAGTCCTTTCGCCTGGATCTGGTCCTGCGACCCTTTGGCAATCACGAAGCCACATTGCCAGTAATCGCCTCGATTCAGCATGATGAAGATACGACCTGTGTCGAATCGGCCAACCGGGTCTATCGGATCGCCTGGACGTCTGGACAGGCGGAACCACAACACATCCATTGGCGAGCCAAACTCCTCTCCCGACAAGCCGGCTTGGGCACGTACGGTCGAATGCCGCCCGTCGGCTCCCACGACAAGGCTCGCGCGCACCTCAAGCGGACCATCCCGAGTGTTCGCCCGAACTCCCACCACGGAACCGTTCTCTTCGATCAGGTCCGTCACACCGGCTTGCATGCGCAATTGAAACGTCGAGTACTGCGCCCCCTCTTCGGCGAGAAAGCTGAGAAAATCCCATTGTGGCATGAAGGCGATAAAGCGGCACCGGGTAGGAAGATGAGAAAAATCCGCCACTGTCAGCGCCAGGCCGCCGAACTGCCCATTGATTCGCGCGACGTTCTGATGCGGCAACGTCAGCAACCGCTCCAACAATCCTAGTTCATGCATCACTTCCAGCGTGGAGGGATGAAGCGTGTCTCCGCGAAAGTCGCGAAGGAAGTCGGCATGTTTCTCCAAGACCAGCACATCAACGCCTGCGCGGGCCAACAGTAATCCCAGCATCATGCCGGCCGGACCTCCGCCTGCAATACAGCACCGTACCGATACCGTCTCCGCATCCATAGCAACCTCGACGTGGGGGAGGAAGGACGAGCAGATAAAGGCTACCCTTTTATAGGGCAACGCGACAATAGTCCTGGAGAAGGTTCGCAGAACGCGGCGACGGCGCATGCATCGCCTGGCAGGTTGCGGAAAAACTATGTTTGCACGCGAGGACTTCGAGAGTTCGCACTCTATAGCACAATCGGAGAACCGTCCCGCAGGACGCTCAAAAAGGCCGTTCAGCAAGGCCGCAGGCGGAGCAAGAGCCCGAGGCGTACCCTCTAGGGCGCAGGTGCGACGAACAAGGAGCATGGGAAAAGGCGCGGCTTGGCGCCGGGGTCGGGCGGGTGATAAACGCGACTTTTTCAGCACCCTATTCAGGCGCGGCTCAGCGACTGGGTGACGCAGACAAGAGGTCGGAAACTTTTTCAATGAGAGTGATGGGCAGAAATGGCTTTTGCAGGAATACGGCCCCGTTTCCGACGCCATTGGCAGCAAGGGTATCGTTGGCATAGCCTGAGACAAACAAGACCTTGATGTCGGGCACCAATACCTGAACCGCCTTAACCAATGCAGCGCCGGTCATGCGTGGCATGATGACATCCGCAATGACCAGATCGCATCTGCCCTTGAACGTCTGTAAGATTTTGAGGGCCTCGACCCCATCCGAGGCTTCGATCACGGGGTACCCATATTCGGTGAGGATCTTCCCGATCAGATTGCGAATCCCCTCATCATCTTCGACGACCAGCACGCTTCCTCGAGAAACTTTCTGCGGCTCGATCGCCGGAAGTACCTCGGTCTCTTCTCCCTGCGTCACAATGCGGGGAAACAGCACGGTGAACCGGGAGCCCCGGCTTGGCTGGCTGGAGACGTCCACATAGCCGCGGCTCTGCTTGACGATCCCGTACACCGTGGCCAATCCCAAACCTGTCCCCATCCCAACCTCTTTCGTGCTGTAAAACGGCTCGAAGATATGCGCGAGGCCTTCGGAGGAAATCCCACAGCCGGTGTCTTCCACGGAGATTCTGACGTGCGAGCCCGGGCTTGAGCCGGGGTGAAGACTCACATAGTCCTCATCCAGCTCGACGTTCCCGGTCTCGATCGTCAGGATCCCCCCTTCCGGCATCGCATCCCGCGCATTGAGCGCCAGATTCATGACCACCTGTTCCAACTGAACGGGATCGGCCAGGACATGGCCGACACGCGGGTCGAGTACGATCACCGTCTGAATTTGCTCGCCGATCAGACGGCGGAGGATGTCCTCCAGATCCCGTATCAATGTGTTGGGATGGAGTTCACGCTGCTCCAATACCTGACGACGACTAAACGTCAAGAGCTTCTTCGTCAAGGCCGCCGCGCGGGAACCGGCATGAGCAACCAGTTCGAGGTCATGACGGCAGGGATGGGTGGCAAACTGCTGCATGAGACGATGGGCATGGCCGATGATGACCATGAGCAGATTGTTGAAATCATGCGCGATGCCGCCGGCAAGCCGGCCCAGTGCCTCCATCTTCTGCGCCTGCCGCAGACTGTGCTCGGTTCGTTTGTGCTCCGTAATGTCCGAAATGGTTTCGATCACATGAACCCGCCCGTCGGCGGTAACGGCTTTGGACCAATGCACCAGGATGTATTGATCGTTGGGCAACGGAACCTCGCTGGAGACGACCTTTCCAGTCTCCAGGGATTCGGGCATGCGGCAAAAAGTACAAGGTGCCGTACAGCCGGCGATTTTTTCATAACAGCTCGCATTCGAGATGTCGCCGAACTTCTTCAGGCCTGTTTCATTTTGGAACTGGACGGTATAGGTGACGGGATCAATGACGGATATGATCACAGGCTGGGAATTCAAAAGCGTCTGCGGGTCGTACTGGGGAAGGCTGGCGGAACTGCCCATAATCAACCCTTCGCGAGAACATGACACACATGCGCTCAACAGGCCGTCCACGCATCTTTATCCCATCGGGACACCTTGTCAAGAAGATGATGGATCGCTGGTTCACGGTATCATCCATGCGTTGGCCTGTGGTACGTTCGGGAGCACCATACCCGTACCCGCTCCATCCTGACGGCTCGAACATATGCCGACACACTCGTTACGCATCGCGTTACTCCATCTCGCGCCTACCCCGGCCGACCTCACCAGGAACCGACGGATGGTCGAAACGGCAGTGACCAGCGCCGCAAGGCTCGGCGCAGCCTGGATCGTCACACCCGAACTCATTGTCACGGGTTATGCCTTTGCTGACAGCATCGGGACGGAGTGGATTCTGCCGCAACCCGATTCGTGGATGACGCACATGTCCCGCCTCGCCGCCCAGCTGCGCGTGACAGTATTCCTGTCCTGTCCCGAGCAGGATAGGAAGTCCCGAAAACTCTATAACAGCCTGTTCGCAATCGCAGCGGATGGGACCATCCTCGGCGCACATCGAAAAATCCATACGCTGCGAGTGGGATCGGAAGCCTGGTCAACCCCCGGAATGCAGGCCATCGCCATCCCGGTTCCTCCATTCGCACGTGTCGGGATGCTGATCTGTGCGGATGCATTCACATCGGACATCGCCAGAAACTTGCAAGCCCAAGGGGCGCAAATACTGGTCTCATCAGCCGCATGGGCACCAGGCCATCATGGCCCGAATGGCGAATGGGAACGATGCACCAGCGACACAGGGCTCCCGCTCATCGTGTGCAATCGAACCGGACCTGACCGGACGCTGGATTTTCGTCGAGCCGAGACGGTCGTAGTGAAGGATGGCCGGCGGCTCTTGTCTTTGTCTTCGGAGCGTTCGACGATGTTTATGATCGAGTGGGATCTAGAGACGCAGACGCTGGCGACAAAGAACTATCAAACCATCTATCTCTAGCGAAATGCCGGGCGACCTCTTCGACATCTCTCCCATAGCCATCTACGGCTCGCAGGATCGAACACCGACTCGATCATGGACCAGGTACTGACGGGTTCCTGCCGGCCTCTTTTCATAGGTTCCGCCCAGCCGAAAGAAAACAATCGGTCGTGTGGTCGTTCACCAGCCCGATCGCCTGCATATAGGCATAGACAATCGTGCTGCCGATGAAGCGGAAGCCCCGTGTCTTGAGATCTTTGGAAAGGGCGTCGCTTTCCACGCTCGTGGCAGGAACCTGTGACATACGTCCCCACCGGTTCACTTTTTGCTTTCCCCCGACGAATTCCCAGACGTATCGATCGAAGGAACCGAACTCCTCCTGGACAGTGAGGAACGCCTGCGCGTTTGTGACAGCCGAATCGATCTTGAGTCGATTGCGAATGATGCCGCTGTCTTGCAGGAGTGCCGACTTCTTTTTCATCGAAAACTTGGAGACTTTTACCGGGTCGAATCCTGCGAAGGCCCGTCGGTAACCCTCCCGGCGCAATAAGATTGTTTCCCACGCAAGGCCGGCCTGGGCTCCCTCTAACAGCAGCATCTCAAAATGCTTTCGATCGGAATGGACCGGCACGCCCCATTCCCGATCGTGATAGCGGATGAAGTGGGGCTTCTCACCGACCCACCCGCAACGAATCCGCCCATCGAAAATCGGACGTAGCCCTTTGGTCATCAGTAACACCATCGGCTCAAGGACATCGTTGCCCTCTACATCGCCTCAACAGGAAGGTACCATGCCGGCTTCATACGTCCGAAGTCGGTTCTCACATGGTTGCGGAGATCGCGCTTTGAATCGAGCACGACAAGTCTGTCAGTCCCTCGCGAAAACACCACCCAATGCCAAAACGCACGGTCCCGGTCTTTATGCCATTTGATGGCGAGCAGCGCAAGATCCGGCAGGGCCTCCCACGAGTCGAATTGAACTTCAGATTTTGCCGATCGAATTCCATACTCCTTGAGCAGCCTGCGGACATGATGCGTCTCGGACCACAGCTTCGGATCGTCCGCGGAAATGCCGAGACGATTCGCCGCACGCTGCGCCTGCCGATAGCTCACGCCGGCCAGCGCAGCCACGGCAGCAATCCCGCAACCGGTCCGTTCAAGCTGGACGACTGGTTTCATGCTCGTGCAATCCCCTTACAGGCTCATTTTCAATTTTCGTCCGCCCGAAAGACTGAATCCCTCTTGCTGATAGAAGGCCAACGTCCTCTCGAATTGAGGCAGCGGCGGCGTGGTCACTTCGAGCCTGCGCCATCCCTTCAATCGCCCGATTCTCTTTGTCTCCATGAGCAATGCGGTCCCGACCCCTTGTGATCGATGCGCGCGGCGCACATAGAACTCCGGAATCGTTCCCAATGCACCTTCCGCATACAGCGCCACACTTTCATGGAACGCCAGAAAACCGAGCGGTTCAGACTGTGCCCCATCGCGGGCGAGCAAGACGCTGTACTTCCCATCCGTCATCCAGGATCGAGCCCGCGCTTCCGTCTCCTCCTGGTGAAAACCAAACGTCTTGGTTCCGACCATCGCCATGATTTCGCGAAGAAGCTCCCCGACCATCTGAGCAATGATCGGCGCATCATCAGGCTGCGCGTGATCAATGTGAAGGTGCATCAGTTACCAATCCCGCAGGATGCTCAAAAGGGCAGACTTCTCACCCGCCCAACCCCGGCGTGCCAAGACACACCTGTTCAGCAGGCAAGGCCGCAGCGAGTGACCAAAGATGGCACTTCCAAGCTTGTTCATTTTCGTTGTCCTATTATGATGGCCCGGATGGGTCCCCCACTGCGCGCGTCCAACAAGGGCTTTCTCAAGCCGCGCGTTGCGCGAGCACAGGGGACTCACCGGGCCATCCCCCCTGCTAGCGGATGTTTTCAGCATCCTGTTATGCCATGAATCGTTGTAGCAGCGCATACCCCTCGTTCCATTCACCATGTCCACTGTCGGCATTGATGTGCCCCGCAGGGCCGATATCGACAAAGTCGCTTCCCCAAGCTATGGCACAATGTTTGGCATGGGTCAGCGATCCGAAGGGGTCATTCGCGCTGGCAACCACGAGGCTGCGAAAAGAGAACGGCACCATCGGCACCGGCACAAACCCGCGCGCCGGAGCAGGGAAGCTTGGGCTTTGCGGATCGGGCACCCCTACGAGAAACGCGCCCTTCGGAACGACTGTTGAGTGTCGCGCCCAGTGAGCCACCAGGAGACAAGCGAGGCTATGAGCCACCAGTGTCGGCGGAGAAGGACAGGCCTGCACGGCCACATCCAATGTCTGCACCCAAACGTCACAGGCCGGACTGTCCCAATTACCAAGATTCACGCGCTGCCAATCGCGATGGCGTAATTCCCAGCACGTTTGCCAATGTTGCGGGCCGGAGTTGCCAATCCCAGGCAGGATCAGAACAGGAGTGTCACTCTTCACGCAGGGCTCTCCCTCACAGGAAGTAGGCTAAGGTTGAAGTCAAGATCGATGACCTCCAACTTCTCGTCTACGTCCGTAAACAGCGGACCATCGCTGCACCCGCGCTTCAACGTACCGACGATTCATCTGTGATACATGGGCGAAATACCACAAGGATGCAAATGGCTTTTATCAGTCCGGCAGAAACCAAGACAGTCCCACATAAGGAAGTATGGCGTTGAGCCCGATGTTACGCTCTCCTATCTCGGCGTTCGAGACGTGGCTGAATCGTACCCCGAGCGTCAGAGCCGTATGTGGCGTGATGAAGTACTGTGCTCCCGGTCCGGTCCCCAGGATAAAGTTGAAAGGGGGACTCTCCTCCGGAATGCGGGGAGCAAGGTTGGTCCAGAGCACCCCGGCCGCGACCTCCCAGAAGGGCACCCACCGTCCGAACGAAAGGAAGTTGTACTTGAGCACCAACGAACCACCTGCCGCCTCCGCCGCAAACGGCCTCGTGAATCGGGCGAAAAACGGTTCCACGAGCACTTCGACGTTACCAGTCAGCGCGCCCGCCCCCACTTCATCCGTCACCACCATCCCGACCCTCGGCATGATGAACACGGCGCTACGATTAGCCGAAGGCACATGAAACGGGCCGCTCAGTGCCTGCCAGAATCCTACCGTACCGCCTGCTTCAATGGTCCCTCGCTTGAGAATGTCTCGCGCGTTCGGTGATACGGCATCAGGTTCCGCCCAGCAGGACGAAGCGTCCCACCCAGCCGAACCTGCAAGAAACAACGCCGCCAATACAAGAAGGCGAAAATATGTGTCCCGCCGCCTGTGTTCCGTTCCCATACCAGCGAGAGTCCTGCGCCATGGATGCTGCCAGACCCTTATTCGCATTCGCCATGTCCCCTCTCTTCGCAGCTACGCCTTATTTGGCAGGGGCTAAATCACTTACTATTTCTTTTCGGACCGGCTCTAGGGGTTCCCCTTATGAGGATTATGACTGAAGTACGATAATAGTATAGGGATATGCTGAGCAGCACGTCCCCTGCAACCTCAGAAATCACCGGCTCCAGTCGCACTACCTCGCATATTTCTCCCTCAAACCTGAGCTGTTTCGATCAGATTACTGTCTCTTCAGTAGCCTAAGGTGATGGGCTGATGACGTGTCATCAAATCCTCGCCACTAGCGTGAGTGATGTGGCCGTCAGACAAGAAACGATGGAAATTCATTTAGTGAATTCCAGGATGCTCTAAGGAGGTGTTCTATGCTGTCGATCCGATATCTAGGAGTCGCGTTAGTGTTCGTGTTGGGATGTCAGGGCCTGCCCACAGTGACCAGGACGGGGGACGTCAAAGACATTATCATTGGAGATGACCTGGTCGCGGGAGAGATAGCTGTGAGTCCAGGCGATGAAGTTCGGTGGGTCAACAAAAGAACCGCACCTGTGCGGATCGTCTTTATCGACCCTCTGTTGGACAAGCAGTTGTCATGCAAGAATAATATCGGCGGGTTGATGACGCCCAGCGACACGGCCAGACTGGCCACGAACGAAACGGCCAGCGTCTGTTTCCGGGATGCCGGCTTTCCCCGATATACCGTGCGGATGGAATCGGCCTTGACGACTGGCGAGATCAATGTTCCTGGGATGATCAAGGTTGGAGGGAAGGGCGGCCAGGCAGCAGCGCAAACCAGTGACCAAAGCGGTGGCCGCACCAGTGGTCAAAGCAATGATCGAACGGGTGGGCAAAAGGGTGGTCGTACCAATGGCCAATCGAATGATCAAAGTAACAATGGTCAAGGCAGTGCACCCATAAGTTCAACGTCGACCACTACCACCACGACGACCACGCCTACTCAGTAAGTGAGCGCGACATCGATAACAGTTGAAGCGCATGGCGGGAGGCAGAGATGAATACCCCCACTGTCCATACCAACAGAGGATTCTTACCGGCGGTTTCATCGGCGACAAGACATACAGGGCGAAACCGCCGGAGAACGGAGTTTCTCCTCCAACCCTCCGCAGTCTTCTTCAACGTCTCCTTCACGCCTATCAAACATATCCGGCCCGGTGTGTGCCCCGACTTGTGATCGATCACGCAGATGAATATCATACCGTTCATTTTGGGAGGCGCCGATGGATTTGCACCTTTGTTATAACGCCAGCGAGGATACGTTTCCCTTACCGCGGGATATCAGGGAGCGCTATGGCCCGTTTGGCTTTCCTGCACCTGCCGACGCCCGCCGCCCCTATATCTCATCCAACTTTGTCATGGGGCTGGACGGCCGGGCCTCGTTTAGAGAAATGAAGGGTCGCAACGATGGCCAGACGGTGTCACGGAGCAGGGAAGATCATTGGCTGATGGATTTTCTGCGCGCGCATCATGATGGACAGCTGATCGGTGCAAGCACGCTCCGCGAAGAACTCAACCCGGAGGGGCGGGGTTGGGACTATGGCATCGATGACGAGGAATTGCGGATGTACCGACGAGATACCCTGGGACTCGGCTCGCAGAAGGTCCTTCTTCTCAGCGGGTCCGGAAACATCGATCTCACGTTTCGCATCTTCAATTCTCCACGCGTCGAACCGTGGATCATCACCGCTCGTGACGGGCAAAAGAATCTCTTCTCACAGCTCAAGAGGTTAGGTCGCGCAGACAAGATCAAAATCCTCTCCGTGGGTGAAGGAACGGAGGTCGATCTTGTCGCCGCCGTAACACTGCTCCGAAAAGAACATGGGATCCGCACGCTGCTCTGTGAAGGTGGGCCAACTCTCTATGGGGAATTCCTCGAGAAACAGCTGATCGACGAGGACTTTCGAACGATGTCTCTGCAAGTATTGGGTGAGTCCACTAAGCCGGGCATTGAGCGACCAACGGCGTACGGTCACGTAAGCTATACCCCGGAAACCGCACCATGGTTTAGATTGATAAGCCTGCACTATGCCCTGCCTCACCACGCATTTTTCCGCTTCCGGTACGAGGGTCCAAGACAGCTTCAGGACTGAGTCACTGCGCGAAGCACTCGTCCGGCCTGCCCGACTGATCGCGATACGCGGGAGTGGAGATGCTGTGGCTCTGCTCGCCAATCCTTTGCACCCCACCTGAGTCTTGAATTGTTTTGCAACGCCTTGCTAAAGAGCAACGATCATCTTCTCTCCCACTCTGTCCAGTTGCCTCGCTTACCATTCAAGCCCATACTGCTCTTGAAACACGACCCAGGCTGCCAAGCCTAGGAGTAAAAATCCCGCAAGGTGCTTGGGCTTCAACCCTTCGCCGAGATACAGTTCGGCGAACACGATGAAGACGATCAAGGTAATGACCTCCTGGAGCGTCTTGAGCTGATAGGCGGACAGCATCTGATACCCGATCCGATTCGCCGGTACTTGAAGACAGTATTCAAAGAACGCCACGCCCCAACTCGCCATCACGGCCAGCCACATCGGATAGCTCATAAACCGAAGATGGCCATACCAAGCCAGGGTCATAAACACGTTCGAACACACGAGAAGAGTGACCGTCAGGAAATACGTCATCGCGGTTGTCCCCTTGTTGTAGTGAAGTGAGTGGAGGAGGAAGAGTCGGCAGTTTCCAATCCAGTGCAGTCTGTCTGATCTCCTCAGCCAAGGCAAGATTCCTGCCGCGCGCCTTTCGAACTGTATCAATTTGCACAGACCACGAATCAGGCATGTGAGAAAGTGAACCATCACACTTGCACACCGCTCAGCGGAACACCGGCTGGGTGGCAAGGAAGAAAACACACATGAAAGACCATGCAGGAAAAAGCACTTCAGTCTGGATGGCCACCGTCAAGTTGCCTCGATTTCCCAAGTTACTCACGAATGAGCAGGCTGATGTGTGTATCGTAGGAGCGGGCATCGCGGGGTTGACGACCGCGTATTTATTGGGACGCGCCGGAAAATCCGTCATTGTGTTGGACGATGGTCCCATTGTGTCGGGTGAGACCGAACGGACCACTGCCCACCTCGTAACGGCGTTGGATGACCGCTATGTGGAACTGGAGCGGTTGCATGGGGGAAAAGGGGCGCAACTCGCGGCCGAAAGCCATTCCTCGGCCATCAGCGAAATTGAACGAATCGTTGGTGAAGAACAGATCGACTGTGACTTTGAGCGTCTGGACGGATTCCTCTTCGTGCCGGATGGAGAATCCACCGACATCCTCGATAAAGAAATGGGCGCAGCGCATCGTGCGGGCCTGATCGATGTGCATATGGTTGCCCGCGCCCCCATCGATTCATTCGATACAGGGCGGACATTGTGTTTTCCACGGCAGGCACAATTTCACCCCTTGAAATATTTGGCGGCGCTCGCGCAGGCCATCGCGAGGGATGGAGGACGCATTTATACGGAAACGCATGCGGCCAAGATCCAAGGGGGCGAATCAGCCCGCATCGACACGCAGGATGGTCGGACGGTGACTGCTGGTGCAGTGGTGGTGGCGACCAATACACCGGTCAATGACCTCTTGGCGATTCATACCAAACAAGCCGCGTATCGCACATTCGTGATTGGAGCGACCGTGCCGCCTGGCTCCATCAACAAAGGACTCTACTGGGACACCGCGGATCCTTATCACTATGTACGTCTGAGCCGTTCGTCAGTGGCCGGGAATGATGTGTTGATCGTGGGCGGTGAGGATCATAAGACTGGACAGGCAGACGATGCAGAGGCCCGCTATGTGAAGTTGGAGAAATGGGCACGAGCCCATTTTCCCATGACGAAAATCCAATTCCGGTGGTCCGGCCAAATCATGGAAACAGTCGATGGTCTGGCCTTTATCGGCCGAAATCCGATGGACAAACCAAACGTCTACATTGCCACCGGGGATTCGGGCAACGGGATGACGCACGGGACCATTGCCGGCATGCTACTCACCGACCTCGTTCAAGGTCGCGATAACGTCTGGTCCACTCTGTATGATCCATCTCGCAAGACGCTCGGTGCGTTGGGCACCTTTGCCGAGGAAGCGCTCAACATGGCCGCGCAATATGCCGATTGGGTCACTGCCGGGGACGTGAAGGAAAACGTGTTAGTTCCGCCAGGGTCCGGTGCCGTGGTCCGTCGGGGCCTGAAGAAGATCGCCGTGTATTGCGATGATGCAGGGCAGTTGCACAAAATGTCAGCCGTATGTCCTCATTTAGGAGGCATCGTGGCATGGAACCATTCAGAAAAGACCTGGGACTGCCCTTGCCACGGCTCGCGATTCGACAGGGATGGGAAAGTCGTCAATGGGCCGGCTATTTCGAATCTATCCCCTGTTGAGGAGCCTCTAGCGCGTTAAACCCGCGCACCGAGCTGGTAGGCACGACCTTCCAGTCGAGCCACCATCCGAAGTAATTGAACGGACCGCGCACGTGCGCGTCGATGTGCCGCCGCTCAAACATCGACGACATCGCTCTGGACAGACCCCGCTCGATTTGCTGTATGATAGGCATCAGTACGGCAAGGTCCAAATTGTGCTGACGGTACTTCAATTTCTTGCCGATTGAACAAAGGCATTGTGAGATGAACCTTTACCCCTTACGGCCACTCCGTCTCTTGCTCACGGTCCTGATCCTGCTCGGGTACTCGTCCTTCCTCGCTCCGCCGGTTGACGCTGTGCCGATGGTGACCGATCCCAAGGGCTTTGAAGGAATTCCGTGGGGCGCCGCGTTTTCCGAAACACCGGATTTCCTGCTCGTCGAGGACAGTCCGCACATCAAAGGCTATGAACTCAAACAGGGACCTCCTCCACTGGGCCCCGCCAGGGTGGACGCGATGCGCTTCCTCACCCTCGATGGGCAATTCGCCCGAGTCGTGATCCGCTATCACGGCAAAGCCACCAACGATCAGATTATTGCCTATTTCCAATCCCGGTATGGGCCGTTGGATCGAACGCCGGGCCAGATTGCCAAAGGGGCCGTGCAACAACTGAACTGGCAGGGAGACGAGAGCGAGATCGTCCTGACCTACGAGAACCGTACCGACCGCGGTATCATCTTCTTTGAACATCGCCCATCCGCATTGAAATTCTCCGAAGGCCAGATGGCACCAGAATCAGACCTCGGTGGCGCCACCTACTGACGGAGATCAAGATGCGAGCGGACGAGCGAAAAGACCTAGAGCGGCATCTTACCCCCTGTCCTTAGTGAAGCCGGCGATACACGTCGCGCCGATATCGAACATACTGCACGATGATGTGCGGCCCATCCGAATCCACCTCGTACACGATGCGGTAATCCCCGACTCGCAAGCGGTACAAACGCTCGGCCCCTTGCAACTTTGCCGATTGAAGTGGAAACGGATCGGAGGTAAGCGCTCGATACGCGCGAGGAATTGACTGGAGATCTTTTTCGACAGACGGCCTGTAGCTGAGACTATAGGAGGCCACGCTTGTGGAGCCGCTTCTTCATGTCGTCAGCAGGAACCGGCTTCTCGGCGTTCAGCGACCACGGCGCGCGAACAAGAATCCGGACGCGTTCAAAAACGTGATCGACGGAGCGGTCAAGAAACTGTTGGACGAGGGGCTCGACCAGAGCAAAGAGTTGGAATCCGACCGCTTGGGAGTCGTCTTCGCGTCACGCGTGGGCTACGATCCGACCGCCTACGCAACGTTTCTGGAGCGCCTACGGACTCTCAAAGGCGACGACCCGGCCTTCTTCAAAACCCACCAAAATTTTTCAGATCGGTTGAAAGTCGTCCAAACCGCCATCCATGAACGGGGACTGAAAACCACGGGCATCCTCCTTGCCGATCGCTTCAGCCGGTCATCCAACGGCACGCTGTAGAGTTTCCAGTTCTCCATCATCATGCGGCAATATCTTTCCGCTGGAGTCGGACTCACCTTGGCCGCGTCCTCCTGTGTATATAAAAATCTGAAGGAGCCCCGCGATGCCATCGCGTGCGAGTTGGACGTCGAACTGACGGAAGACGTTGCCGGTGGCTTCCTCATACCCCACGTATGTAGGAGTAGCTTCTCTACATCAAGATGCCGCAAACTGAGCTATTCGTTCGACGTGATTGCGTGATTGATTGAAATAAGAAAGATACGAAGGCCATGCTCAGACAACTGATCACTGTGCTTGTTATTGCTCTCGCATTGAGTGCGAATGGTTGTGGCGGCGAACAGACTCCGATGGCGACCACGGGAACTACTGCTGAGGGGCTCTGGTTCGGGACCACCAATACCAACCGGACTCTGACGGCCGCCGTCCTTGACGACGGCACCTACTATTTCTTCTATTCCGTCGTGGCTAATCCGAATCAGATCGGCGGTGTCATACAAGGCACCGGCACCTCGAACAACGGAAGCTTCACGTCGCCCAACACGAAAGACTTCGGTATTGGCATCACGGTGCTGGATGCGACCCTCTCTGCCACCTATGCTGCACGCCAGTTCCTCAATGGTTCGATCACATACTCGGCAGCGGGCACGGTGACGTTCACCAGTTCCTACAACACCGCCTATGATACGCAAGCGACCGTTGCCAGTCTTGCCGGCGCCTACACCGGCCAAGCAGGGAGCTCCGGAGGCGTGCAGACCGCGAATGTGACGGTCGCAGCCGACGGGACGTTTACGGGGACCGAGCAAAGCGGGTGCACGTTTACAGGTAGCGCGACGCTCAGGACTCGCGGAGACGTCTTCGATCAGAGCATCACATTCGGCGGGGCGCCCTGCTTCTTCGCCGGCAGCACCTTACATGGGATCGTGTACTTCGATATTCCGAGCAGGCGACTGTACATGGCCGCTCCGAACAGTTCTCGCACAGACGCGGCAATCTTTTTTGGCACGAAGATTTGACAGACGTACGCCCCTTTCAATTCAATGGTTCCTGGAACCTTTTTCAACTCCCGTCCTCAGCCAGAAAGGCATCCGTCATCACCTCGGTGGGCAGCTAGCGCGGAGTGGCCTTCTGATTAAGTAGCCTGTCCCCTTTTTATTTCCCGTTCTTCCATTCTGCGGTTATCTTCAGCCCTGCGCCCGCGCTTCGCTGATTGAACGTCGCACACAAACGGATGCACCTCTACTAACGATGAATCTTGAACGAAGAGTGCAGACAAGTTAGTATCAGCCGCTTCCTTCCCACTAAACTCACAAGAGACTTCGAGGCCCTGGTGGCAAACAATCAAATACGTCCATCAGCCATAACACGAGGCATTCAGCTCCAACTGATCACACTGCTCAAACCCTCTCTCCCTGTTGCAGCAATTGAGTCGAAAGGCGTCGTATATACAAAACGTTGGGTCGTTGAACTACTCCTTGATCTGAGCGGCTACTGCTCGGATAAAAACCTGGTGGATGCCCTGGCAGTCGAACCTGCGGCTGGTGACGGCGCATTTCTCGGTCCTATGGTCGAGCGCCTGGTGGAGTCCTGCCGCAATCTCGGTCGATCGTTGTCAGAGTGCCAAAATTCTTTAGTCGCCTACGAGCTGGATGAGGAAAGTGCTGCTCGTGCACGCGCTTCTGTCCGAGAAATCCTGATAAAGCTTGGAATAAAACGTCCGCTAGCCAAACGATTGGCCGAGGCATGGGTCTTAAACCGAAACTACCTTTTCGATACCGGTAGACAGGCTGATTTTATTATCGGAAATCCACCATACGTACGACTTGAGGATATTCCAGAAGAAACGGCCTCAGTCTACCGCAATGCATACCCCACGATGCGCGGCCGGGCTGATCTATATGTGGCCTTCTTTGAATCCGCGCTTCGACAGCTCAAGACCGGTGGAGTGTGTGCATTTATCTGCGCGGATCGCTGGATGCGCAACCAGTATGGTGCGGAACTGCGACAGCTGATTAGCTCGGCTTATAGTGTTGAAGTGCTCCTTAGCATGCACCACGCCAACGCCTTCGATGATGAAGTGGACGCCTATCCGGCGATCACGGTGATTCGACATAAAAAACAGCAGTCGACCGTTGTCGCAAGTGCCGATCAGAACGCTGAGAACATTCAGCCAAGACAATTAGCGACGATGCTCCAGACAAGAAGCCGCGACATCCTACCCCAAGGTATTCACAGGGCCGTGGTGAAAACATGGTTCAAAGGAGCAGACCCCTGGCCCTGCCATTCACCCGAGCAGTTGGCGCTCCTCAGACGACTGGAAGATCAGTTTCCTCTTCTCGAGATGAATGCCAAGGTAGGGATAGGCGTCGCCACAGGCAATGACGGTATCTACATCACGACAGATGCGAACCTTGTGGAGCCTTCCCGCCTCCTGAAGCTCGCACTTGGGAAAGACGTGGCGGGAGGAACGCTGGGATGGTCTGGGCACTATCTTGTGAATCCATGGAACCACGAAGGTCTTGTGGATCTCAAAACCTATCCGAAGTTGAAGGCCTACTACGAGCGACACGCGGCAGACTTGAAGAGGCGCCACACGGCGGAGAAGAGTGCCGGCAAGTGGTACAAGACTATTGACCGCGTCAACCATGCCCTCACCGATACACACAAACTTTATATCCCGGATATTAAGAACATTCTAGAGCCGGTCTTGGACCGAGGAGAAACGTACCCTCACCACAATCTATATTTCATTCAGTCGGAGGAGTGGGACCTGGAAGTACTCGGAGGACTCCTGATGTCGAAGGTCGGGCAGTTTTTCATCGAATCGTATGGAGTGCGTATGCGCGGCGGGTATTTACGCTTCCAAGCACAGTATCTGCGCCGGATTCGAGTCCCTGCCCCTACAACCTTGTCCAAGATGCAGTCCCAGGAACTGAGAGACGCCTTCCGTCATCGTGACAGACCCCGTGCAACCCAAGTGGCTTTGGATCTGTATGGGATTACCCACCGCGTGATGGAGGCGGCGCTTGAATATTGACAAAAGACTGCAAGCCGCCGTCCAAAGCTACTGGAACGCTCGAAGGCAAAACAAAGAAAAGCAGGTCAAATCAGGAAAAATCGATGCAGGAACGCGAGGTGAGGTAACGGGAGGCACCCAAATGGGTGCCCTGGAGGTCTTAGTTTCGGATATCCTTTGCGAAGCCGGATTGAAGAAGGTCGATGTCCGCACGAGGACTGCACTTGAGCTACCGGGTTATTTCAGAGCCACAAAAAAATGGGATCTCATTGTGGTCTCCAACGGCGCGTTGGTCTTGGCGATGGAGTTTAAGTCCCAAGCCGGTAAGTCGATCGGCAACAATGTGAACAACCGTTCGGAAGAAGCGGTGGGCAGCGCCAAGGATATTTGGACAGCATTCCGAGAAGGCCGCTTTGGCCAATCTCCTACTCCCTTTCTTGGCTACTTGTTCTTGCTGGAAGATCGCGACAGCGTCAAAATCCCTGTCGTCAACAAGGAACCGTACTTCAAGGTTGACCCTGAGTTTCGAGGAGAAACTCATCTCAAAGATACAGCAGCCCTCCGACGGTATAGAGGAGTTTCCTACGGCAAGCGCTACGAACTATTGTGTCGCCGCTTGGTGCTGGAGCGTCTATACACATCAGCCTGTTTCATGATGGCCACGAACTCACGAAAAACCAAAATCACGCAGCCGGCTGAAGACTTAAATTTTCAGCGCTTCGTGGCCGCTCTACGAGGTCACGTCGTTACCTTCTTGGGCATCCGCAGTAATAGCTAAACCGCACGAGCCACCATAGCCAGGACATAGCTTCCCGCGCCAAGCCGAGCAATGTGTGAAGGCAAAAGATAACCGCCAATTCCTCTAGGAGGATGGGTTACCTGCTGTTCGAGTACCTGCCAATTGTGCCTGATAGTCTGTCTGCAGCTCATGCTCACGAGCTCCGTCGAGGATGATCTGAAGATATTGACTGGTAGGAAGCAGCTCTGATCCGTCAGGCTTCGCGACGAAGGTTTCTGCACTGAACCTTGCAGCGGGTTCACCGCAAGCGACCTCGATAGTCTTTCGTGAATATCCGGCCTCGAAGCGAGCAAGCCGCTGGAACTCCTCTTCAGACAATTCGAAGAGGACACCCCACACAACGTCACTCTCATCGGGAACGATGTTGGCTTTCCCGCTCTGATTCACCGTGCTCAGCTTATTGAACCGAAGGGCGTAACCATCGAGTCGAGCCACCATCCAACGTAACAGAGTTCGCTGCACCCGCGCTTCAATTTGCCGACGATTCATATTCGAGGCGTAAGCGAAGTACCACATTGGCTCAGCCCGTCTCGGAGATAAGATCAACTTGGAGGGACTCTAACCAGGCAGGGAAAACCACGCAATACCGGGCGGTGACGAGTCGGAAAAGATTCTGACACCTTTCCTATGCATGATGGTAATCAAGTTATAGGCTTGAATGGTTGTACCAATCGCTCAAACACGTTCCTTAATCCACGGTAACGAAGGTTTGCAAGCAAGGTCCAGCTTACAGGCTGGGAATCTCGGGTCTTGGACGGGCCATGATGGATAATAGCTTCGTTAACAGTCACTCCGCTTCTCTTTTGAGCATTGGAACTAGAAACCCATTCAGCATAGAAATCCCCACTACTGGGTTGAAGTTCAACAGAAGCCAACTTACCCGACTGAACGTTAATGGGTTGTCCTTTATACTTAAGATACTTAAGAAACAGAATCCCAAGAAACCGATTGAGTACATAGCCTCCGCCGAAATACGGTGGATCCGCGTCAATAATCCATGTGACGATAGGAAGGTTTGGGCGAAGCATGCTGTCGATCGCCAGTGCAAGAGAAGAGTCAAACCCCTTTCCCCCTCCTGCCATAGGTTTAACAAACTCTTCAACGGCATTTTCAATACGTAGGTGTAATGCATAATTAATAGACAATCCACCGCCGCCGAGTTGCCGCACTCGTTCGCTTTGCCATACAGCGGCAAGAATATCACGCTCAAGTCTTTCAAATTCCGCCGAGGTCCACCTGGCTTTCTTGAGTACTCCGATTACTTCCTCGAGGTTATGGAAGGTCAGGGGCAGCAGGACCGCCCTAAGGAAGTCTTGAACCGCACTGTCTCCTCCCCCTGAAATTAGAATGCTAGTGAAAGCTGTTCCCTTTGCGTCGCCGATTACTTTATCGGCTAGGCAATCATGATCTGTCGGAGCGGTCTTTAAGCTTTGTTTACTCGACTCGCTAGACCAAAAAGGCATTCCGGTATATTCCCCAACACGCGTCTCTTCGGGAGGAGGACCCAGCGCAAAGAGAACGATTTGGGGTCGAACAACCAGATTCGTTCCTGACAATGACGGGTGTTTATGGGTATAGGCAAGCATCACTTTTACCCGATACCACCAGCTAGTCCACCTGTAGCGAATCGAGCGCCCACTAATCAAGCCACAGTGTGGTTCAAATTTCAGGCATGAAGAGGCAGTGTTCGCTACTGCGTCAAACTTCTTCTTCCAATCCTTAACAAGATTTGACGCGCTCCAAACTACACCAGGTGGTGGCAGTCCTTGCAAACAACTTGGAGAGGGAGACGGTGTAGCCCCAAACGCATAATCCACAGGCTCCACATGTGGCCAAGGCCCCTTGTCCCAGTGCTGTACAGGCCAGTCATACAATGACAGACTGACCAGTCGATTACTATTCTCCTGGCGTGACAATGCTTCTCCGGCACGATCCACTATTAGAGTACGTATGTTTAATTCGGCAGCCCGAAGCCCAGCTGCAACCCCTGCAACCCCTGCACCGATAATAAGGAGTTCAAACTTCTTTGGATTTGAACTAGTCTCCTTTGCTGAGGGGGATAGCGCCCGTGCTCCAACTAGCGCATCGACAACCCAACGACCGCGAACGACCTGATCTTTCATGCTAACAAACGTCATTCCACGAGAAATATCGAGCACCCGTGGCTTTACCTTATAACCAAGCGCAGGATATGCCGTTGGTTCGTCAAACTCGTCCATGGCAGCCATCTCCACAGTCAACGGAGTGGAAATTCACGCCAAGATGTTTATCGTTCTGTCTCAACTGCAGCGGGTGGTTCACTTGATTCTCGTTCAAGCAGATCACTGAACTCTTCGTCGCTATCGCAGAATATATTCTGATCATTCAGAAGCACAATGAATTCGAGATCATCACTAGCAGCAACAAGTCGCTTCAATCGTTCGCGTCGTACAATCAATATGATCGCGACAACAACCACAACAAACGCCAATAGGGCTAAGGTTTCAGGAAGGCGGACCAGTCCTTCGATACTCTCTAACATAGCGATCTCTTACTTACTCCCCTAATGATCTCATTGGCTAGATATTTGATGGGGATAGCTTCTTGATGGGCCATCATCAGAATCTACATTTTTACTGGGCATCGAAAGCTACAGGTCCGTAATGAACTGACATCGTAAAAATAGCCACGAGTAGAGATGCTATCAGCAATTTCCAAAGCCTTGTCATGCTCAAAGAGATATTGAATGATTTCCCTAGGAGCACGAGAGAGGCTTTCACGTCCAAGCCGTGGGTTCTTGGGATCAAGGTGAAGACTGTTCACGAAGAGAGGCTTGGTGGGCCAATGGTCTTCTGCCATAGATTCCTCGCTCAAAATGATCTACGAACTGCTTCAGGGAGCGGACAAATTGGGACAGGCTACGACTCGATGCCGGTAGGTGTCAACTCAGCGAAACGGCGAAATACACGTATTGCTGATCTTTACGGCATACGCCTGACTCGTACCGTCCGTCATACAAGGGAGTCTCCTGACTGTCCTTCACTGCGCGCACGGGACGAGCACAGTTTTGTCGCGCGCGTTCGGCAAGCAAGAGGGTACCTGGCCGCTCCGTCTCCATCCCTTCAATGCGCATCGAACGAGCACTTTCGTTCTTCTTGTCCATCTCCAGCGAGGCGGCTGGTGTGGTCTCCATTGCGCGCATCGAGCGACCACCGTTTCACCGTGGGGGCTCTGCGAGCACAGAGACCATGCCAGTTGTCTTGCTTCTTTGCACCATCCCTCCTTCCCCTAAGGGAGTGGGCGGACTGTCCTTCACTGCGCGCGTCGAACGATCCTCATCCTTCTATATGATCCCTCCAAGCTCACTCGTTTCCCACTTTTGGAATGGCACCCGTGTTGGTCCCACTGCGGCCGTCGAGCGAGCACATTCTGATCGTGCGCGCTCCGGGAGCAAGGGAACAGCACGGATGTCATTCCCTCCTTCTTATTGTGCGCGTTCCGCGAGCAAGAAGGATGGGCTGGCTACTCCCGTTCCCCCTTTACAGACCCGACTCCGATCGCTATGATCCCCCGAAAATTGGCGCGCGAGCTGACACATCTTTTTTCCTATAGGTGGTGATGATGACGTGTCTCGGAAGTCTCTTTGCGTTCTCTCCCAGTCACGAATGCCTCGTATCGTCGATTCCGCTTCTGCTCGCAATCTGTATAGGTTTCATCGTGCTCTGTGCCTGGCTGTATAAAACCACCCTCTACCGTAACCATAATCTCCAGTTACGGATTCTGAATCGCGTCCCCAGCAACAGCGGTGGTCCTGTTCGAAGCATCGCTGAGCCTCCCTCCCTCAAAATTGTCGGTACAGGGGAACAACGGATATTCGTCGAAGTCAGGGCGACGGCTGTGACAGGCTTCCCGCTCAAGAGCTTTAATTTCAGATGTCTTCAACTGGTCGATGTGGGTACCGGGAAGCCGGCCGAACGGGTAGTTCCCATTATCAGCGTGACCGACCCTATTCATGCCGGCAGGTTTTGTACGTTTGATGACGGCGACAACGGAATACATGGTGACTACTCAGAGATCCGTCAATTAGGCGGACGGCTCGGTAAGAACAAATCCCTTCAATTTGAGATCGTGATCGATTCATCAGTGGAATGGACCGGGTATCTGAGCTTTACGGGTAAGGACAGTGCTGGATTTTGCAGCTATGGTCGATACGCGATGGCGGCACGCAGTATCCGGGCGCCAGCCGAGAAGGCATCGCAAGAAGCGCATGTTCACAGTCGGCGTGACAGCGAACGGCAACGATTATGTACTCCTTGATAGAACCTTTCAGGCGCTCACCGACTTGTGTGCTCCGACGCTCCCCCTCACTTCTTACCAATTCGTTCGCGTTCTGGTGGAAGGCCTTGCGAGGAGGAGGCTCCTACCACGCCCGGCGCTCTCGCTTCAGGTAGCCAGACGGATACGTACCCTTGGCCAGCCTCCGTAGGGTCTTTGCATACCGGTTGGGCTTTGGCATTACAAGCGTCAGGTCGTCCTTCACGACCACCAGTAATTCATCGCCGCCTTTGACACCCATCGCCTGCCGGGCCTCCTTCGGAATGACAATCTGATTCTTGCTGCTGAGCTTCTGAACAGCCATGGTGCACCTCCTGCACGATGCTTTGCCTTCCCATATAAAAGTAACGCGCATCAATCTGCCGATCCCCCGGACTGTTCTCCACCAGCTCTGCCCAACTCATGCTCGTTCCACACTGTCCTTCGCTGCGCGCATCGAGCGACAACGCTTCATCGTGTGTGGGCTCTGCGAGCAAGAAGGGCGATGGGAACCATTCTGAGTGTTCACGGTGATTTTTCTGCCCCCTTAAGTGGTATTGATTAAACCATTAGCCTTCATTACAGTTCCGAGGCCAAAGTCTGTCCGCCTTAAGAAAGAGGAAGGGGTCAGTGGCCTCGTGTAAGAAAATCGTCTGTGTAGGATTGGCATTGGTTTCACTTAGTGCCTGCACCTCTGGTGGTGGAGACGATACTGGAAGCGCTCCAACATCCGGCTCCCCAGTGGTCGTCGCGTTTGGTGCAGGAACGAATTCTGGCGGGATTGCGGGAGCCACACCTCGTTTCGCCTTTGCCAGCAATGATGACAATACGATTTCTCATTTTATTGTCGCTTCTCCAAATGGCCAGCTTCGACACAATGGGTATTCGCAGGTGGGCAATAATCCAGGTGTGGTGGTAGTCGATCCAACGGGGAAATTCGTATACGTTCCGAATCAAAGCGACAATAATATTTCTGCTTTTGCGGTCACCACAGACGGGGGACTGACCCCCATTGCCGGCGCTCCATTTGCGGCAGGAGCAAATCCTGCCGGCGTTGCCATGCACCCATCTGGAAAATTCTTGTACGTCGGCAATTCAAACAGCAGCACAGTTCAAGGATATGTCATTAGTCTTGCTAGTGGTGCACTCACGCCTGTCGGAATCCCGAACTCGGTGGGCGTGCAACCTACCGAGCTCCTGATAGATCCAAGTGGCCGGTTCTTATACGTTGCCAACTCCGGGAGTAACAATATATCTGCATTTTCTATCGACGCGAGTACCGGATTGCTTGCCCCGGTAATTGGATCTCCCTTTTCTGCCGCAAATACGCCTGTCGCTTTGGCTATTGACCCAAAGGGACGAGTTCTCTGTGTCGCAAATCTTTTTTCAAATGTCGTGACAGCCTTCTCCATCAATGTGACGACCGGGGCCTTGGGCTCACCTCAAAGCCTTGGCGTAGGACCGTTTCCCACAGCTCTCACGTTAGATCTCACCGGACAGTTTCTATTTGTTGCAAACGGGGGAGATGATAGCGTTTCAGCCTTTTCCATTGACCAGATTTCGGGACTGGTTGCAGAGGTTGCCGGCTCGCCATTTCCTACGGATATTACGCCTGTCGCCATCTTGCTCGATCCGAGTGGAAAATTCGTTTATGTGACGAATACCGACTCCAGTTCAGTTTCCATCCACAGCATAGATCCGAGTTCCGGTGCTCTGGCACTGGTCCAGACAGCACGTGCCAGACTGAATCCTTCAGCCCTGGCTTTTAGCGCTGGCGCAACTTCGGTCACCAACGCTCCCCAATACGCATATATTGCCAACGAGGGATCAAATAGCATTTCAGCGTATGGAATAAATGCGTCATCAGGGGATCTCGCGCCAGTATTAGGGATGCCATTCGGCACAGGGGCTCAGCCGGTATCAATCACAAGCGATCTCAGAGGGAGATTTGTTTACGCGATCAATCGTAATTCAAATAACATTACGGCCTATCAAGTCAGCTCACTCACCGGATCTTTGACGGCAATTTCGGGATCTCCCTTTGCAGCAGGGGACAAGCCTGTGGGTATTGCGTTGGATCCGACCGGCCGGTTCTTGTATGTGGCTAACGGGCAATCCAATGACATTGCCGCCTATCTTGTGGATTCCGGTAATGGCGTGCTTTCTCCAAATGGAGCGAACGTAAGTCTTGGACAACTACCCACCACTCTCGCAATAGATCCAACCGGTCAGTTCCTCTTCACGGGAACAGATTCTGGATCAATCTATTCTCATCGAATCAATCCATCTACTGGTAGCCTGGTTGAAGTCCCTGGGTTTCCATTTCCAGGTCCTGGACTGCCTCCTGTTCCCAATACGCTTCTTGTGGATCCCACCGGCAAGTATATCTTTTCGGCAGGCTCGAGCGGATTAGGAGGGATTTACTTGCGGACGATTAACCCTTCGACAGGTGTATTGGAAAATGGCTCCAACTATGGATTCAGCAATGCGTTTACGAAGCAAGGACTGGCGACGGATCCATGGGGAATGTTTTTATTCGTTGCGTATCCCGGTCAGTCTGACGTCTTTTCAATAGCGCAAGCTGCCCCGCAGCTCCAGAGGATATCTGGCTCTCCATTTGGCGGGATTGGAGATAGCGTGTTGGTTGATCCAAGTGGGCAATACCTGTATGCCCTGGACGCTCGCTGTGGCGCAACACCCTGTAACGGTTCGATCATTGCTCATGGAGTGAGTTCAGCTACCGGAAGCATTTCATCTCCAACTAACGTGATGCCCACCGAATTTCTGAATCTTACAATGACTATTACAGGGTTAATTCAATAGAGAAGTACAACGTCAGGATTGCGACGGGTGTTGGAAATCCTATCCAGGCCCATCTTCACACTGCATGCATCGAGCGAGCACTTTCGCTTTTCTATAAATGCTCCCTCTAAGCTCGTAAGCTCGCTCGTTATCTCTTCAAGGATGGGGCTGAGCGATCTTCCACTGCACGCGTCCAACGAGGGGAGTCCGCGACCGCACGTTGCGCGAGCACAGAAGACCATCAGCCTCCATCCCCCCTCTCTTTCCACTGAAGGCTGTAATATTCTCCGCGATCCCGCGCCCAGGGATCGAATGCATTCACCACGCCCTGGAGTTCGCCTGCCAGTTCCGGCATCGTCCGCAGCAGCACACGTTTCATGGGAGAGACCGGCTGCGCATGGCCATTGGGCATCCCCTGCTCCATCAGCACCGGGCCCGGTCCATTGTGCATCACCCAATCGACGCCAAACGAGGTATAGAACTCCGGGCGGAAACTGGAGGTGAAGAACCGGTCGCTGAAGAGGCGGCGCGAGGCGTTGAGAATGAACACGACGAACTGTGTTTCGGAAATGGCGAAACCATGCGGCCGCCTGAATTCCGCCAACCACCCGACGACGGTGTCCACGTCCTCGATATTGTCGATCAGGCTGCCATGCGGATGCCCCAAACAATCGTTGATGGGCAGCTTGTTGTCGTCCAGTTGCGCGTCGGTAATGTTCTTGGACGCATCGCACTGGTGTTGCCCGTACACGTCGCGCAACGTCTGCACCATCTGCTCCTGCTCGCGCCGAACCGACGAGATCTTCGGCACACGCGTATCGACAAAATCATCGAAGCTGGTCAATTGCTTCAAGCCATACTGGCGGCGGAACTCGTTATAGCGCGGTACGCCTCGCTCCCGGTCGCGGATGAGATCGAGCGCGGCCACGTCGATCTGTTGCGTGGGGGATTGCAGGCGATTCATCTTGAGGTTCTGGAGAAACTGCGGATGGTTCTGAAGCGTCAACGCTCCCAGCCGCTGGCGACCCATGCTGATGGCCCAATTCGCCAAGCCCTTCTGCCGCATGGCCTCGGTGGCTTTGCCCCGGAAGGTCTCGACCACCGGCACTTTCTGTTGGATGACGTTCGGCACGTTCCACTCACGATATTCTATGAGGTCCGGCACCATCGGATGCAGCCGATACACCGTGATGAACTCTTCGGGGAAATTGAACGGAGAGCCGAAGTGGTTCACCCCGCCATTGATGTGGTCATCGTTTTTGAGATCCCAACGGTCCTGCTTGTTGGGATCGATCAGGCCCGCAAGCGGCACTCCGTCATACACATGGTTGCCCAATCCGAAAATGCCCGGCCCGGTGGCCAACACCGCATAGAGGCTGTTGGCCTTCTTCGCATCGTTCGTGTCGTCCAGATGGCTCACGACTTGCTTCAGCGCCTCTGCCACCAGTTCATGCTTTTCAAAGACTCCGAGCCAGTTGGCATGCATGGCACGGTTCAACGGCTCGTCATAGAGCAGTTGCGTGGTCCATTCGATGGTGTGGATTTTGGCAATCTCGGCAGCCACCACCAGGCGGGCGACTTCGAACAACTCGTTCGGCGTGACGTTTCTATAGCGGATGACGTGATCGGGGTCGGCGGGATTTCTTAAGCCACTGTCGCCATCGGGCTTCTGAGCGGCCTGCTTCCGGAATGCATCGACAAAGGCGTTGTGTTCCCTGGCAAAGACGTTGTGATAGAAGCTGGCCCCGATGCTCCAGTTGTCCGGAAAGGCCGTAGCCTCCTGACCGGACCACTCAGGATTGATCGGGTCGCCCGGTTCGAAGACCGGCAGGTATCCCAGCTTGTCGCGTTCGCCCGCCCCCTCTCTGACCGGCATCGACAACAATTTGGCCCGGTCTTTCGGATCCCGCTTGACCCGCTTGCTGGAGCGTTCGTCGTATCCATAGAGCTGCGAGGCATCCCACCAGGCAGTGACGCGATTCGCGGTGGTCTTCGGCGCCCGCGTGAGATAGGTTTTGCCGCCATTCGCAAATGATTCGGGCTTCGTACCTTCCGCGATGATTGCCGCATCGATCCTGTCATCGGGCCGGCAGCCCAGCTTCTTTACGTCCTCGCCTGTCAGCGGCTGCTCGATGTTCTCGACCAATTGCGTTCCGCAGCCGACGGCTATCCATTCCGGCCGGTTGTGCCCCTCTTCCAGATGCGAGAACCAGTCGTGGGTCATGAACTGGATCCAGAACGCTGCCAGCACATTGAAGAACGGCGCTTTCTTGTACTTGCACTCGGCCTCTTTGACACTATCCGGAAGACCGTAACCCTCATGACATCTGTCCTGCTGCGACTGCGTCAGCGATGCGACCGGGCTCAATTGTTGGCGCGTGAACAGCTTCCGACTGATGATCTGTGGATCAGGCTTCAACAGCCCTATTCGATCTCCATGGCGATTCCTGGTCAGCTCGCTCAGACCGAGATCGGGAAACGCGGTGTCGAACTCCACGTTCCGCGCAAAGAGTTGATCGGTCGATCCCATCAGCGGATTGCGGATATCGGTGCAGATACCGGTCAGGTTACGGAAGCGAATCAACTCCCCCCGACAAACCTGCGTCCCATCGCCCCCGACCGCCTTGAACTGGGGATGGCTCTGCGGCAATCGCATTTCAGGCCACGTATTCAGCACCGGCCCGGCCTCGCCGTCACGGCCTGTGACATAGGCCTCGTAGGTCTTGTTGTTGTCGAAGAGATTGAACTTGATGAGTTCGATACGTTGCAATTCCAGCTCGTAGAGCGCGCCGTTGATCCCGTGCGCATTGGGACCCAGCACCTTCGCGTTGGCCAGGAGACGGGCAGGAGCGAGAGACGTCGCATCACCGGCGGCCCAGTAATTCGGCCAGTCCAGCCATGGCCCCTCCCTGTGACTCTCGGCATACTTCCCGCCGAGGCAACGAGCGGTGGCGTCAGGAACCTTTCCCAAAAATCGTTGTTCTCTGGTCTTTGCGACTTTGCGGATATCACGTTGCAGGAGCATCTCCGCACAGTCTTTCGTGGAGTCCACGAAGACCTCGAGCGGACTTTGCTTGTCGCATGCGATGAGCACTCCGAGTCCTGCGACGATCACGAGCCGTGACCATCGACTCACTAGCCTCATATGCAACCTCCTCAGTCTCGCGACGAACAGTTATGTCGGACAGGGACCCTAGGCTACGTCTCGAGCAAAAAAGAATCAATATTCCCAAAGACGAAAATGTATGTCGCTCCTTGGAACGCAGCCATAGGCGTGGAAAGAACTCCGTGAGCTCTATACCGTTAGCCTGTCGGGATGCTGCGCTGTGGAAGAATATGAAGGAAAAGACTTGTGTTGAAGCGTCAATCTATCGCACCCTCAGCCCGCGTGGTCACCACGCAAGGGCTTTGGAATTCCTATGTCCCTGTCTACAACGCCAGCGTCGAAGAGAACGCTCCTCGCCGGAGCGATCGGTAATGTGCTCGAATGGTACGACTTTGCTCTCTATGGATACTTCGCACCGGTGTTCGCCGCCCTCTTCTTCCCGTCCGATTCTCCCTCTGTATCGTTGATCTCCGCCTTTGGAGTCTTTGCGGTCGGATTTCTCGCACGACCCCTCGGGGCCATGCTGTTCGGCTATTGGGGCGATACGCTGGGACGACGCAGTGCACTGGCCTGGTCGATCCTGCTCATGGCTATCCCGACCTGCTTGGTGGGCCTTCTGCCGACGTACGATACCATCGGGACGATTGCGCCCATCGCCCTGACGCTCTGCCGGTTTCTTCAGGGATTGTCGGTCGGCGGAGAATTCACCGGATCCGCCATCTTTCTCGTCGAACATGCGGCAACCTCGCAACGCGGCTATGTCGGGAGTTGGGCAGGGTTCAGTGCCCAGATCGGCGCACTCCTGGGATCCGGCATTGGCGCCCTGATCGCATCGAACCTGACGGAGGAGGCGCTCCTTCAATGGGGTTGGCGGATTCCCTTCATGATGGGCGCCCTCATTGCCGTGGTGGGATGGTACGTGCGAACCAGGGCATCGGAGTCCCCGGCCTTCGAATCTGTCCGCGACGCCGGAAGGCTCGCCTCATCCCCTGTCCGTGACGTGTTCCTCTCGCATCGGCTCGCAGTGACCAAGGTCGTCGGCCTGGTATGGCTGCATGGCGTCGCGTTTTATCTTCTGTATGTCTATCTGACGACCTATCTCGTGACCGTCACGACCATGCCGCTTGCGACCCTGCTGTCACTCAATACGATGTGCATGGCGCTCCTGGCTCTGTCGATTCCCTTGATGGGCGCCTGGTCGGATCGAATCGGGCAGACTCCCCTTCTCATAGCGGGATCCGCGGGGATTGCGCTTCTCTCCTATCCATCGTTTCTCTGGCTCACGAGCGGCCACCTGCTCCGTATGGTCGCGGCGCAAGTGCTGCTGACCCTGCTGGTGGCCTGTTATATGGGGCCGTTCTTTGCCGCAATCGCCGATCTCTTTCCGACGCCACAACGCTATACCGGCCTCTCGGTCGGTTACAACATCGGGGCGGCTTTGTTCGGCGGCACGGCTCCGTTGATTGCCACGCTTCTCATCGAGTGGAGCGGGAACGTCCTGGCGCCGGCCTTCTACTTGACCTTCTGTGCGACCGTGTCCCTCGCCGTCACGCTCACGCTTCGCAACAGACCGGCATCGCCGACTCCGGAACTGCAGAGCAGGCTGGAAAACTGAGGAGACTTACGATTTTTCAGGACTGGTCTAGAGGAGAGATAGGCGGGCGGACAACCCGGACGAGTGATCAGATAGTCACGACGATTCCCGGAGCTTTTCCTCACCAGATCGAACAGCAGCAGGCTGCAACAAAACTACTGTGCCACGCTGGAAGTTTGGTGGTTTTTATGTGCTGCACCCAAAGGGCACTCCCGGCAGGATGCTCAAAATGTTCGTCCAGCGAGGCCGCAGACGATGAAAGCACCGCAGGCGTAGCCTCTGGGCTACGTTGAGGATGCTTTCGAGGGGAGAACGATGCTGGCGGACTTTTTCAGCATCCTGCTAGGTCCCCTTGCGGGCCGCATCCACACTCCAGACCCCGGATCCCTGTGATGAAATGAACAAGAAGACGAAACAATACAGCACGGCCAGTTCGCCACCGTTCTGAATTGGAAGCAGCGCATGGGTGCCATGGGCCATCCAATAGGCAAAGGCCATGAGTCCGCTGCACAGGAAGGCGGCCCAGCCGGCAAAGAGCCCGATCATGACGAGCGCGCCACCGACCAGCTCAATAGGACCCGCGACGTTGATCACAAAAGAGGGCAACTGCGGGGGCGGCATTGGCACACTCAACAGTTTCTGGGTTCCGTGCCAGAGCAATAGGAACCCAGCCACGATGCGCAGCAGCGCATAGGTCTCGGCATGAAAGGGATGCATGAAGCTTGGCATAGTCGCCTCCTCTCACCAGCGTCCGGATAGTGAAGCAGAAGAGAGCAGAAACGTCGAAAGGGTACTCACTTAGGTGAGGGGTGTCAACGAGACCCGCCATGGGGCAGCGGGTCAGTTTCAACGTCCTCTTTCGAGGTATATCTCTCCCTACTCAATTCACCTACACTCCCTCACCAGCTCCGCCCCGCACACTCGGTATTCCTTATGCGCTCCGTCGATCCGTTCAAGGTTTTTGCAATCCTGTGCTGGCTGGCAGCGGCATGTCTTCTTGCGGTGTTACTGCTGAGGTGAATAGGTGAATTGTCTGGTCGCCGGCCAGTTTGAACGTCATACATCCGCGATTTCTTCCACGCTCTACACATGATCCATTGCTCCAGCCTGCATCGCGGCGAGGGTACGTCTTGGGCCTTCACTCGCTACGGCCCTGTAGACCTCACGATTTCCTCTCTTGACCGTGTCACCAGCGCGGCGTAGAGTAAAATTGCTTCATCGGCCCGCCTCGACCTTATGTAGGTGGTGGCCATGGTCCTCCGTAGAGTACAGATCCAACGGTGCGACCCTGCCGGGTGTACTCTCCGCATCAAACGCGTACTTCTCAATGAAATAGCCCGGTTGTCCCGGGACAGGACTGGTCTGCATATCCAGTCCGGGTTTCACACCGACCCCGCTGGTAGATTCGTTCAGCCGAACGAGTCGAGCACGTCATGTGCGAATCATCCGATGCGGTATCACGTCACTCGATCCAGACGGCGTGCGGAAGCTGACCATGCGTCGAATGGCCCGAGTCAATAAGGAGGTCGTTATGTCGTACCGATATGCCACCGTCGATGTCATCGTGGGTGTGGGCATGTGCGCCATCGTTTTCGGCGCGCTCCTGTTCTTTGTCGCCACCGCGGGAACCTTCCAGGGCGCACCCCTCGCATACACTCCTCTTGATCAGTCAACAGAGACAGTGGCGGGTATGAGCATGCTCCAGCCTGCTCTTGGTCAAGCCATTGTCGACCGCGTGCTTCTGGAACGTCGCGCCAACCAGGGCATCGCACAGGCAGCAGCAGAGTGGAATCGAGCGACCATGGCCCAGCACAATCTGGAATCCCTCCCTGGTGGACCGTTCGGAGCCATCCTGCATGAAGCAGCCACCGTGCCCGAGCATCATGCAGCACGAGTCCAAACCGTCATGGGACGGGCTATCGTGAATTTTACGAATCGCGGCATTCAAAGCCAGGTCCTGGCGGCAAATCAATACCTCTCGCAATTCAACGACCGCATGATTCGCCTGACCGAAGTCAGAGGGCAACGTCTGGACCAGGAGTTCGCCTCAACCTGGCAAGCGACTCTCGGACGTGAAATTATAGACGCGGCTCAGAATTACAGGGGCCTGGTGGCGTCCATCCAGGAACAATTGGGTCGAGCAATTCTGCACCTGACTTCTCTGCAAGCGACGTTGGAAGAGGGATGGGCCGAGAACCAATATCAACTGGCCAGTTTGATCGTCGCGGCCGTTCGCACCGATGCCTTGACGGATCGGATCGAGCGGTTCGCCGCCGCTGAATCCAAACCCACGCCAACAGTAGTGGCCTCCCGGGACACAGCCTCGTTGCCGGAGATACCGGTCGGTATCCTCGCTGCCGCCGCTGTGGGCTTAGCTGCAATCTTTTTTGGAGGGCTCACGATGGCTGGAGCGATCCGGGAACGAAAAGAGATGGCAGAGATGAACCGCAACAACGCCCGGTGGGTGTATCGAACTGCGGCATAATCGTAGTCGTGAAGGCGGCGCTGGGAACAGAGGCCAGAAACCGGCTGCTGTCAGCCTACTAAGGCTGACAGCAGCCTGAAAAGGACCACAGCGGTCCAGTCAATGGTCCATTGCGTTACAACGTACTCAGGAACATCACCAGGTCGGCCTTTTCATGTGCCGTGAGTCCCATATCGAATCGGCTATCGTAGAACTCGATTACCTCGTTCAGGCCAGCTGCCGAGCCGTTGTGAAAATAGGGCGCTCGCGCAGACAGTCCCCGAAGAATCGGTCCTTTGAACTTGCCGATGTCAGCCCATTTTCCCGTCACGAGAGCCCGTCCAGGATCAGTGGTGGAGATCACCTGGGTCGAATCCGTCTTATTGCGAAGCTTGATGACAGGCAAGTAACTGACATTCAGAGAACTCGTGGGGTCGGCCACGCCGATGTTCAGAGGCGCCGAGACTGAATGGTTGCCGACGTTCAACGCATCATGGCAGGTCCCGCAGGTCCCCTTGATGAGCGTCTGGCCGGTCGCGTCGTTAAGGCCGCCGACTCCAATGATATTGATGGGATGCGAATTGAACAAGGTCTGACCGCGCAGGATACTCGCCCGCTGTGCAGCGCGATGACCCGCGCGATCGTCGTCGAAATTGGCTTGGGCCCAGTGGGGACTGAATAAGGTGAAGACCACCGGGTTGAATGGCGTATTGAAGGGATTCTGGCCTAACGGATCGTTAATGCCGACAAAGAATGGTTGCGTGACGAGTGGCAAAGGGCCGCCCTGTGCGCCATGCCCATCAAGCGCCCCGGCACCGAAGTCCATGGCCTGCGCCGTGGACAGCGCCATTTCAAACGCAACGATTTTCCGCTGCTGCTCCACCGTGAGTGGCGTAGCGGCTTGCGCGTGACCGTTCGTGGCATCCAAGGACTGATGCATGAGGTCGGCTAACAGGTCGGTGGGATTCGTCGCAAAGGTGATAGGTTTGGTGCCGGTTTGCGACGAGGATTCGCGCCCGTCCCACATCACGGTGCTCAGAAATCTTAGATTGGTGGAAGGCAGCGGGCGCCGGTACATAGACAGCGTGGAAGTCTCATTACAACCGTATGGGTTGCTGACGGTGACCACTTCGAATTCGGCTCCGACCGGCACATCAAGGGTGATGCGAAACAAGCCATGTTTGATCAGAACGCTATAGGCCTGCCGGCGGCCTTCTTCCGTAGACGTATCGATATTGTGATCACAATTGGAACCGTCATTTGTGCGGAAGATCGGATCCCTGCCTCTCGTTTCTTCAAACCGGTCAGCCACGTGCTGAGCCGACACCGACCAGGCGTCGCCGGGCTGGTGGCAGGTGGAGCAACTACGACCATTGGTGCCGAGGCTTTGGAAAAACGGACCGGTAAGATCCAGCTTTCCCGCCAGGCTGAATGTCTTCAGCACGCCACTGGAGTTAGGAAAGGGAAACAGATTCGGGAGAAAATGTGGATCGCCGGTTTCAGCCGCCACTACTGCCACGCTGCTCAATAAGAGTGCGCCCAGCCACCACATACGCGTCTTCAGCATGGCTTGCCTCCAATCCGTAATGACTCAGTACCTTGAACCGTTGTCGGGTTCTCTGCCTTCGAATCAAATGCGGGGGGGGATGGTACGCAAAAGGCAAAAAGGTGTCAATACGTGGAAACCGCTACCAGAACCTGTTTGCAGAAGTCTACGCAGGGCTTAGTAAAATCAGCAGCGTGAGGATTGGCCGGCACTGTGCGGGTCTGCGCTGGCACAAGGGAGCGAAGCCGCACGGGAATGTGTCGAATTGATGAAACACTGAGATGATGCGAGGAGGAGTTTGTGTAGAAGCTAATTGCGCCGGAAAGACTCAAGTCCGTTTTCCGTCACGCCCGGCAAAAAGAAATCGAACCGATCGCCCAGAAAAGGAAACCCCGTTCGCTTAGCGGGTCAACCAGGAGCGATTGCGCACCGTGATGAGGGCATAGGGGAAAATCCAAAAGAGGCTGAAAAATGAAAAGTACCCGTACAGCACTCCATACAGAAATTCGCGCGAGCGCTCGCTGTGGAGGAAATAGAGGGTATAGGACAATGACACCAGCCCGATGGACAGGAGCAGGCGGAGAATCGTCCACGGGTCTTGCACGCTGAGATGGATCAAGAGCACAAGTGAGCCATAGGCGACGGGATAGCGCAGATTCGTGACGGTGGTTTCGATCATGGTCAGCACCATCGCCGGGAACGGGAGTCTCCACATAATTTTCCACAGCCGGATTTCTTCACGAATATAGCTTCGTTCCCAGCGCAGGAACATCTTACAGAGAGTCTGATAGCCTTCCGGAGCCAGCGTGTGCACGACGGCGGTGCGTTGGTACACGGATCTGAATCCGGCCCCCAGGATGTCGTTCGTGAGTGCCCGATCTTCGCCGATGGTACAGGCTTCGCCAAAAAAGCATTGCCGGAGCCATGCGGGCACCAGAGGCTTGATCACCGATGCACGGTAGGCCGACAGAGCCCCCGGACAGCAATAGACGGTCCCATACGACGATTGCGCGCTTCGTAGGAAGTCGAAGGACAAGACAAACCGGACATGGAGCATGCGGGGCAGCAGCGAACGGAATCGGTTCAGGACACAGACTTTCCCTGCGACCACGCCGACCCGGTCATCCTGAAAGGGACCTACGATTGCCAGGAGAGCCCCTCGTTCCACGAGACTGTCTGAATCGACCGTCACAAGAATGTCTCCCGACGCCCTCTCAAAGCCCGCCGCGAGCGCGGCACGCTTCCCTCGATTGACCGGCAATCGCACCGTCTGTATGAGATCGAGGTGCTGTTGTGCCGCCAGATTCACATGCGTCCAGGTATCGTCCGTACTGCCGTCATCCACCACGATGATTTCCAGGCGATCGCGGGGATATTCGGCCCGCGCGCAAGCGTCCACCGCCTGTCGGACCATCGCACCTTCGTTGTAGGCAGGAATCACGACAGACAACGTAGGAGCCTGCTCGTATTCGACTGGGGCAACCGGGTGATATCGCAGCCATAGAAGCGTGCGTACCACGAGGAGCAACATTCCCATGGTGAACCACAGCAGACTTGGCCTTGCGATGACCGCGGCCCAACCCTCGATCGTCAGGGACTCGGCAAGCGGATCAAAGACTTCATGCCCGAATCGAATCATTGAAACGATCACGCTTCCAAATACCATGATCGTCGCGATGACGAAGCGTGAATCGATACTGAACCACGTTTCACGCGTGTCCGATGAACGGGGAAGGATCGCCGATGGAGAAAGCGAATTGCTTGTGAGAGGATCCATAATATATATGTCGTCAACATTCTAACAGGCCATGGGTCAGAACGCGCAAAGCTACGTGGCAAGGAGACGATCTGTCAAGAGTGTGGGACTGGTCATCACATCGCCCGGAGATATCCGACTTCTTGGATGGATCGACTGTTCCGTGAAATTCGAGCTCTGTATTTCGCTTGCGCGGCGGGACTGGCGAGCAACACGTTACCGTGGCATGCTGACATTGGCATCGCTGCCGGAGACCGGAGGGAGGCTGAGATTCTTTTTCGGAATCACCGCGATGCTCGAACAGGTGCCGGCGTCCTTATCCACTGTGCGATCCATAATCCTCACGTCGGACAATACCTCATTGACCAATCCTTCACGAACGACTTCAATATCCTGCTCTGCTTCCTTTCCCGTGCGCTCACGGATGCGATCGGTCGACCGCTCCGTCACTTTCACGCGGATGAGTTTCGAGAGCTCCACCCGCGCCGCCAGATCAGCTGAATGCTGGCAGAGATACAGCCCCTTGGCGAGGTTTCCGTATCCGGTCGCTCGGACGTAGCCATCGTCGGATTGATGGATTTCCGCCGGGGGAATCTGTACAGCGGCCTTGTTGGATGGGGCCTGCGCGGCCGGCTGGTCCGACGTGGCAGGCGACTGCGTCCTGAGTGGCGTTTCAGGTGAAGCCTGCGGCTGCTCCTGAACATGCAGCTGTTGAAACGCCTTGTCGGCGTGCTGACGCACTGCGTCTGGATTGGGTGGAGGCGCCGGCGGCGTCGAACAGCCGGAGAACACCAGGAGACTGCCCCATAGCAGTATGATGCCGCTTGATGGTTTGCACCAAAGACTCCGTGCGCTCGCCATCATACCCCTCTCCCTTGAAATTCCCCTAACCGGTCATCGTGGCTGCCCTTGTCTCTGCCAGTATGCTGCGAGGAGCCTGCGCGCATACGCAGGAACCATAGTCTCAACCAGTCGAGGTAGAGATAGACGATCGGTGTCGTGTACAGGGTGAGGAGTTGGCTGACAAGCAGGCCGCCGACGATCGCAATGCCGAGCGGCCGCCGTAACTCCGACCCCACGCCCGTCCCGACTGCCAGTGGCAGGGCCCCCAGCAGCGCCGCCATCGTCGTCATCATGATGGGCCGGAAACGTATCAGACAGGCTTCATAGATCGCCCTCTCCGGCGGCTTCCCTTCTTTCCGCTCCGCATCCAATGCGAAGTCGATCATCATAATAGCATTCTTCTTCACGATTCCAATCAGCAGAATGATGCCGATCAACGCGATCATGCTCAGCTCCGTCTTGAAGAGGAGCAGCGCAAGCAATGCGCCGACTCCCGCAGACGGAATCGTGGACAGAATGGTGAGCGGGTGGATATAGCTCTCATAAAGGATGCCGAGCACGATATACACGGTGATGAGCGCCGCGAGAATCAACAGCGGCTGATTCGCCACCGAGGCCTGGAAGGCTTTGGCCGTACCCTGGAAGCTGCCCCGGATCTCGGCCGGCAGGCCGATGTCCCGCATGGATTGCTCAATCGCCTGCACTGCCTCGCTCAGCGAAGCACCCGGCGCCATATTGAACGACAAGGTGATGCCAGGAAACTGCCCCTGGTGGTTGACGGACAGGAGCGTTGAGGTGGGCTCATAACGCGTCACCGCACTCAACGGCACCTGCATCCCTGTCGGCGACCGCACGTAGATGTCATTCAGCGCGGCCGAGCTCTGCCAGAACTGCGGCGCAACCTCCATCACGACGTGATACTGGTTGAGCGGAGTGTACATAATCGAGACCTGCCGCTGACCGAAGGCGTCATAGAGCGTATCGTCGATGAGTTGCGGGCTGAGGCTCAGCCGGGACGCCGTGCCGCGGTCGAATACCACCAGGGACTGAAGGCCTTTATCCTGCTGATCGCTATTCACATCGACGATCTCCGGCAGGGCACGCAATTGCCGCTCGACCTTCGGCGCCCAGGCACTGAGCTCGCCCAGATCGACGCTCTGCAGGGTATACTGATATTGGGCGCTGCTTGAACGCCCGCCGATCCGCAAATCCTGAGTCGCCTGCAGATAGGTCGGCGCACCCGGCACCTTGGCAAGCTTGCCGCGCAGCCTGGCGATCACTTGATCGGCGCTGAGCCGCCGTTCTTCGAGCAACTTCAACGAGATGAACATCCGGCCGGTATTGGTCGTGCTTCCTCCCCCACCGCCGGAAAATCCCATCACATTGTCCACGGCGGGATCGTCCTGAATGATCCCCACCACTTCGGTCAGCTTCTGGCGCATAGACTGAAACGAAATATCCTGCGAAGCCTGGATGTTCCCGCTGAGGCGACCGGTGTCCTGCTGAGGAAAGAACCCTTTGGGAACGATGACGTAGAGGTAGACGCTGACACCCATGGTGGCCAGCGTCACGGCGAGCATGCTGCGGGGATGCCGCAGCACCCAGGCCAGACTCGTGCCATACCCCCCGCGCATCCACTCGAAGAACCGCTCGCTGATCCGGTACCACCACCCATGGGATGTGCCCTGTTCCTGCTTCAACAGTCTGGCGCACATCATGGGCGTCGTGGTCAACGACACGAAGAGCGAGACGATGATGGCCACAGAAAGCGTCACCGCAAATTCACGGAACAGCCTCCCGACCATCCCACCCATCAATAGGATGGGGAGGAACACCGCTACCAGCGAGAGGCTCATCGAGAGCACGGTGAAGGTGATCTCTTTCGCCCCCCGGAGCGCCGCCTGGAACGGCGGAACGCCCTGTTCGCGGTACCGGCTGATGTTCTCCAGGACCACGATGGCGTCGTCCACGACGAAACCCGTCGCGATCGTGAGCGCCATGAGAGAGAGGTTGTCGAGGCTGTACCCGCAGAGGTACATGACGCCGAATGTCGAGACGAGCGAGACCGGTACCGCCACGATGGGAATGAGGGTCGCGCGGCCGCTACGAAGAAAAATGAACACCACCAGGATGACAAGGGTCACGGAAATGAGAAGCGTCCGCTCGACGTCGTGCAACGAGGCGCGGATAACCGGAGTCCGGTCCATCACCACCGAGAGCGTCATGCTGCCGGGAATGGACGCCTCCAGTTGCGGGAGAAGCGCGCGGACCCGATCCACCGTCTCGATGATGTTGGCCCCCGGTTGCCGATAGATGATGACAAGAACCGCCGGCTTGCCGTTGGCCATTCCCGTCGCCCGCAGGTCCTCGACTGAGTTTTCGACGGTCGCGACATCCGATAACTGCACCGCCCGGCCTTCCCGGTAGGCCACGACCAAGGGCAGGTAATCCTCAGCGGTGTGGAGCTGATCGTTGGTCCTGATCTCCCATGTGCGGGTTCCGGTCGCCAACTGACCTGTCGGCCGGTTCACGTTCGTGCTGCTCAGCATCCTGCGGACGTCCCCCAGCCCGATCCCATACTTGTTCAGCGCGGTGGGATTGAGATCGACGCGGACAGCCGGGAGCGAGCCTCCTCCCACGTTCACCTGCCCCACTCCTTCGACCTGCGAGAGCTTCTGCTGCAGAATGCTCGACGCGGCGTCGTACATCTTGCCCCTGCCGACGATCTCCGAGGTTAATGCGAGGATCAGCACAGGAGCATCGGCAGGATTGACCTTGCGATACCTGGGATTGCTCGGAAGAATCGCCGGGAGGTCGGCGCGGGCCGCGCTGATCGCCGCCTGGACGTCACGGGCGGCGCCGTCGATGTCGCGGCTCAGCTCAAACTGTAAGGTGATGCTTGCGGTCCCGAGCGTGCTGTTGGAGGTCATCTCGGTCACGCCCGCGATGCGCGTAAACTGGCGCTCGAGGGGAGCCGCGACCGAAGTGGCCATGGTCTCGGGACTGGCGCCCGGAAGATTGGCCGTGACGCTGATCGTTGGAAACTCGACCTCCGGGAGTGCGGCCACGGGAAGGAACCGGAAGGCGACTACCCCAATCAGCGTGACGCCGATCGTCAGCAACGTGGTGGCGACCGGTCGTTGAATGAACGTGGCCGAGATGTTCATGCCGAGCTCTGGTCGATGGCTTCGCGACCCGCTGACGGTGATCGACGTTCCCCGAACCGTTGCGCCAGCCGGTCGAATGCGAGGTACACCACCGGTGTCGTGTAGAGGGTCAATATCTGGCTGACGATCAGCCCGCCGACGATGGCAATGCCGAGCGGCCGCCGGAGTTCCGATCCAACGCCCGTACTCATTGCCAGCGGGAGCGCGCCAAGCAAGGCCGCCATCGTCGTCATCATGATCGGCCGGAACCGCAACAGGCACGCTTCGTAGATCGCCTCCTCCGGCCGTTTCCCTTCCTTCCGCTCCGCCTCCAACGCAAAGTCGATCATCATAATGGCGTTCTTCTTGACGATGCCGATCAACAGAATGATGCCGATCAACGCGATCACGCTGAACTCGGTCTGGAAGAGCATGAGCGCGAGCAGCGCCCCGACTCCCGCGGACGGCAGCGTGGAGAGGATCGTCAGGGGATGGATATAACTCTCATACAGAACCCCGAGCACGATGTAGACGGTCACGAGCGCTGCGAGAATCAGCCACGGCTGGTTCTCCAGCGAGGCCTGGAACGCTTGGGCTGTGCCCTGAAAACTTCCCCGGATGCTGGGCGGCAGCCCTATCTCCTGCGCGGCCCGCTCGATCGCGGTCACTGCGCCGCCGAGCGAGCCGCCCGGAGCGAGGTTGAACGAGAGCGTGACGGCGGGGAACTGTCCCTGACGGCTCACGACCAGCGGTGTGGTCGTTTCCGTGACCTGCGTGAACACGTTCAGCGGGACCTGCCCGCCGCTCAGGGACCGGACATCGAGGAACTGCAACGACTGTGATCCCTGCTGAAACTCGGGCATCACTTCCAACACGACGCGATATTGGTTCAATTGAGTGAACATCGTGGACACCTGCCGCTGGCCGAACGCATCGTACAGCGTGTCGACAATCACCTGTGGCGTGATGCCCATGCGCGACGCCGTGTTGCGGTCGATGGTCAGCATGGAGGCCAGCCCCTGGTCCTGCTGGTCGGTGCTCACGTCTCGCAACTCCGGAAGCGTCTGCAAAACCTCGACGAGCTTGGGCGCCCAGCGGTTCAGCTCCTCGGGGTCCGCATCTTCGAGGGTGTACTGGTACTGCGTCCGGCTCACGCGGTCCTCCACCGTGAGATCCTGCACCGGCTGCATGAACAAGGCGATCCCTTCGACCGTCGCGAGTTGCGATTGCAGGCGATGAATGACGTCGCTCGCGCTGATCCTCCGCTCGGCAAGAGGCTTCAAGTTGATCTGGATGCGCCCGCTGTTCAGCGTGCTGTTGGTGCCGTCCACCCCGATGAACGAGGAGAGACTTGCGACGGCCGGATCGGTCAGGATCGCTCCAGTCAAAGCCTGCTGCCGATCGACCATCGCCGGAAACGAGATCGACTGGGGGGCTTCGGAGATTCCCAGGATCACGCCGGTATCCTGAATGGGAAAGAACCCCTTGGGCACGACGATATAGAGCAGCACGGTGAGGATCAACGTGCCGGCCGCGACGGCCTGTGTCGCCGGTTGATGGTTCAAGACCCATCGCAACGTCCTACCATAGGCCGCGATGGTCCGGTCGAACATGTCCTGGGAAACGCGGTAGAACCTGCCTTCCTCCGCCTTCGTGGTGTGGCGAAGCAACCGGGCGCACATCATCGGCGTCAGCGTCAGCGAGACCACGGCCGAGATGAGGATCGTGACGCTGAGGGTGATGGCGAATTCGCGGAACAGCCGGCCCACCACGTCGCCCATGAACAGGAGCGGAATCAAGACGGCGATAAGCGAGACGGTCAGGGAGAGGATGGTGAACGCGATCTGCTCGGCTCCCTTCAGCGCGGCCTGCAGCGGCGAGTCGCCTTTCTCAATATATCGCGCGATGTTTTCGATCATCACGATCGCATCGTCTACCACGAAGCCGGTCGAGATCGTGAGCGCCATCAAGGTCAGGTTGTTCAGGCTGAACCCCATCAGGTACATGACTCCGAGGGTGCCGACCAGCGACAACGGCACGGCCGCGGCCGGAATGACGGTAGCGGACAGCGTGCGGAGGAACAGAAAGATCACCATGATCACCAGCGCGACTGCCAGCATGAGCTCAAACTGCACGTCCCGGACCGACGCACGAATGGAGATGGTGCGGTCGGTCAGCACGGTGACCTGGACGGACGAGGGCAACGCACTGTGCAACTGTGGCAACAATTTCTTGACGCGGTCCACGACGTCGATGACATTGGCGCCCGGTTGCCGCTGGATGTTGACGATCACCGCCGGCTCCTCGTTCATCCACGCCGCCTGCTTCACGTTCTCCACATCGTCGATCACGTCGGCCACGTCGGACAAATGCACCGGCGCACCGTTGCGGTAGGTGACGATCAGCGGCTGATATTCTTTGCTCGACAGCAGCTGATCCGTCGCATTGATGATGGAAGCCCGCTTGGGACCGTCAAACGCGCCCTTCGCCTGATTGACGTTCGCAGCGGCGACGACGACGCGCAGATCCTCCAGCGTAAGCCCATAGGCCGACAAGGCTCTCGGATTCGCCTGAATCCGCACAGCCGGCCGTTGCCCGCCGCTGATGCTCACGAGCCCTACGCCGGATAATTGCGAAATCTTCTGAGCGAACCGGGTCTCAGCGAGATCTTCCACCTGAGGCAGAGGCAGGGTGCGCGAGGTCAGCGCGAGCGTTAGGATCGGCGCATCCGCCGGGTTGACCTTGCTGTAGACGGGCGGACTCGGCAGATCGCGCGGCAAAAACGTGGCGGCGGCATTGATGGCAGCCTGCACCTCCTGCTCGGCGACGTCCAGGTTGAGTTCCAAACTGAATTGCAGTGTAATGACCGAACTGCCTCCGGAACTCGTAGAGGTCATCTGGTTAAGGCCGGGCATCTGCCCGAACTGGCGCTCCAATGGGGCAGTGACGGAAGAGGCCGTCACGTCCGGACTTGCGCCCGGGTAGAAGGTAAGCACCTGAATGGTCGGGTAATCGACTTGGGGAAGGGCCGAAACAGGTAACTGTTGGTATGCAATGAACCCGGCGAGCAGAATGGCCGCCATCAGCAAGGCTGTCGCGACCGGGCGCAGGATGAACAGACGGGACGGATTCACGACCGCGTTCCTGTTCGCGGTTTCTCGGCCCCTTGAGACGGCTGTTCGGTTCCGTCTTTTACGGGCGTGCCGTTTTTGCCCCGGACCTCTACCTTGCTTCCCTCCCGCAGTTTCTCAGTACCATCGACGACGACGGGTTCTTCGGGGGATAGGCCCGTCTCGATGGAGGTCACCTCGCCATGGGTCACCCCGACCGTGACGGGTCGCACGCCCACCGTCTGGTCGGCGTTCACCACATAGACGAAGGTCCCTTTCGGCCCTCGCTGGATGGCAGCAGAGGGCACGAGCGTCGTCCCGCGCTTGACGTCCAACAGTAACCGCGCATTGACGAACTGATTGGGAAACAATTCACTGTCGTCGTTCGGGAAGACCGCTTTCAGCCGCACCGTTCCGGTGTTCGGATCGATTTGGTTGTCCACCGTCAGCAACGTCCCTGTCGCCAGTTTTCGCTTCTGCTCCCGATCAAAGGCCTCGACCGTCAATCGTTCCCCGATTTTGAGCTTCTCGAGGACGGCGGGAAGACTATCCTCGGCGATGGTGAACACCACGGTAATCGGTTGGAGTTGCGTGATGACCAGCAACCCGTTCGCATCGTTTGCACGGACCAGGTTCCCTTGATCCACGAGGCGCAACCCGATGCGCCCATTGATGGGAGCGGTGATGCGGGAATATGCGATCTGCAGCTTGGCGTTGTCGATCTGCCCCTGATCGGTCTGGACCATCCCTTCAAGCTGGCGGACCAATGCCTCCTGGGTATCGAGTTGTTGCTTGGGAATATATCCCTCCTGCAACAGTCCACGGTATCGTTGGAGGTCGAGTTGGGCATTTCTGAGCTGCGACCGGTCGCGCGCCATCTGTCCCTCGACCTGGGTCAGTTGTACCTGAAATGGACGCGGATCGATTTCGGCCAACAGGTCTCCGGTGTGGACAATCTGGCCTTCTTTGAACCGTACCTGCATCAGTTGCCCGTCAACGCGACTCCTCACGGTCACCGTATTGAGCGGAATGACCGACCCGAGTCCGTTGAGGTAGACGCCGATGTCGCCTGTTTTGGCAACCGCGGTCACGACCGGCACGGTCCGCGATGCCTGAGGATTCTGCACTTGTCCGGCGGCGCGTAACTGTGTCTCGTCGGACTTGGTCAACAGGGCGTATCCGCCTACGGCCAAGACACAGGCCACGAACAATCCGAGTAGCCAACGCTTGAGCAACTTGGCAAAACCGATAGACTCTGGCATCTCGTCCTTCCTAACTTTCCGGGTGAACGCCGTCAACCGACGGTATGTGCCTCACACAGGACGGCCAATTCCTACTTTACCCATTTCAGCCGTTCCTGACTGGTTTGCAAGTAATCGCGCGAAACCTGCCAGCGCCGTTGGAGTTTGGCATAGAGGTCATCCAACTCTTCCTGCTGCTCCGTAGACAACTTGGTCTTCATCTCGGCCATCCCCCGGATCAGAGCCTGTTCGACTTCTGGCTGAAGCAAGAAGCGCAATTGTAAGATTTCCACATGAGTCCGGCTGACAATCGGCTCGATGTCGGCTTGTTGCGCCGGCGTCAAGGCCAAATCGTGGGTCAGACGCTTCATGATTCGCTCGTATTTCGCGGCCGGCCCTCGCTCCCATCGATGTTCCTGTTCATATTGGTGATAGAGGGTAGCCCCGGCAATGCCGGTCAACGCTCCTGCCAAGAACAGGACGACGAGTCCACCCCACAATTTCCCTGGCGTCATCACAGGTTCCTCCTCCATATGGGCGCCTACTCGAGAGGCACCGTCACATCGAGTTCACTCGACAACAGCGCGGTGAGTTCGACCGCCTCTCCATTGGTATAGAGCAACACGGAACCGGTGAATACCAGGGCCAGGACGACGGCCACTGCAGCGGTTCTCCACACGAGCCGATCCAGCCTCAGAGACATCACCGATCGCCCGTGCTCCAGGGCTTCCCGACGGATGTCCCGCATGACACGGAGGGTCCAGTCGGCACCGAGCGAAGGCTCTTGGCGCAATCGATGGGCGTCTGCCAATGCGCGCTCTATTTTCTTGAGGTGTTCATCGTTCAGTCGTGTCATTGTCCTGTCGCTTCCTTTCGAGTAGTAATTTGCGGAGCAGTTGCCGGGCTCGATGCGCTCGCACCTTGACGTTCACCATGCTCCAGCCCAGCAGGCGTGACGCGTCACGAATAGAATACCCTTCGAGATGGACGAGAGTCAGCACGAGGCGGTTTTCGGCTGAGAGATGGCCTAACGCCCATTGCAGCAATTCCGTCGCCTCCTGCTTCCTGGTTTGCTCACGAAACTGGTCGTCGGATTCCGAGGCCATCACATGATCCATCCAAGCCTGATACTCCGTAGTCAGGGCGCTTACCGGCATTTCCTCTCGCCGCCTCGTTCGCCAAAAGTCATAGCACGCCCGTACGGCGATCCTGGACAACCAATGTTCGAACGGGGTTTGCCCGGAAAAGCTCGACAAGCTGGTGTACGCCCGGACAAAGACGTCATGAGCGACCTCCGCCACACGGTCGGACGGCACGTGCCGATTCGTGATTCTCGCCACGTGCTGCCGATACCGCGCGATCAGTTCGGCAAAACAGTCGGCCTCTCCGTGCAACACCCGACGGATAATCTCAAGATCATCGGAATCATCGGACACCAGAGTCTGCTCTCCCACGAGGTCGAGACATCCCGCCGCCACATCCCCAGGCATCGCATCATACCCCATTCGCGGACATGACCACACCAGATCCTGTGCGAACACTCGCACCGTGCTCACGTCACCCAGGCTTAACCGGCTTGCAGACTCTGCTCAGCATCATGTGGTGTACTCTTGGATATCGGGGCGGTCCCCTCAACTCCCTGCTCCTGATCAGCCACATCCATTACCTGACCGCTATGTAGGCCCGCGCGATGCATCTGCCGCATCTGATCACGAATGGCTTTCTGTTTCTCGCGCTGTTCGGGGGTCAGGACGGCGTAGAGATCGCGCTCCCCTTTAATCCCCATGAAACTCAACTTGGCTTCGAACGATTCGCGCTCTTTGATCTTGGCTTCGATGGCAGACAGTTCCGACTTCTCATCCGCCACAAGCGCCTTGAGCTCCCGTTGCGCCACCTGCACATCCGCGTGAGCCCGAATCTTTGCACGGTCCTGGTCGAGAGCGAGGGCCTTCAGCTTGGTGACTTGGTCGTCCGTCAGACCGAGGTCCTGCTGATGCCTCAAGAGGTGGCGAAGAACGTGCGACGTCATGCCTCCGTGACCCGACATGCCGTGACGAGCCATCCCGAACTCATGGCCACCACCCCTGCAAGTTGAACCCCCGTCCGCCCAGGCGGACGTCATTGTTACTCCCAACAGAACCGCTCCCCCCGCAACCCCGAGAAGCATTTTCATTCCGCTCTTCATTGCGACCTCCTTGATGAAAGAGAGTGCCCTTGGACCGACTCGAGGTGTTGCGATTTCACCCCTTCATCTACCTAGTCGCTCCGCCAAGCGGAAAGGTTACAGCCACCAGCCAAGGGGGAAGTCAGTGAGGTGTTCCTCCGGACGAGGCTGCGCCCGTGGTGCACATGTCGAGAAGGTGAGGGCCGCTTCAGTATTTGAATGGAACGAATGCGAGGCGAGACACGGGTTTCACTGACATAAACCGGCGTGGGAGTGACGATCTGTTACTTTCTCGTTAAGGGGCCGGCTGGATCTATCCCCTAGTGCGCGCATCGACCGAGCACATTCTGATCGTGCGCCCTCAGACATACAAATGATCCTACCGAGCTTGCTGCTTTTTCCCCAAGGGGGCGGCCTGGTTGATCCTCGGATGCGCGCATCGAACGAGGCCCTTCTGAGGGCGCGCGTTCCGCGAGCAGGAGGACGACCAGACCGCCCCCTCCCCCCTCTTATGTCTCCATCATTTCCAATCGCGCATCGAATTCATGCCCGCAGGCCGTGCAACGGATGCAATCCGACTCGACCGTCAACTCGTCCGCCCGGATTCCCATGCCCCCACAATCGAGGCACCGAGCGAGGTGGACCCTCTGATCGTTCACGGTTTCGTATTGCGTGCCACGGAGACAATACACCGGCTTCCCATCAAGCAGCCACGGATTACCCGCGTTGTCAACCACCGGTAACGTCAGATAATGATGGTTCACGTAATCTTCCAGTTCTTTCCGGTTGGTAAACCCATCCTTAATCAGCTTTTCCCCCACCACCTCGTAGAGCTTGTTCTCTTTCACGATTGCCTTGGTTGGACCCATCATGCACCTCCCGTTCTGGTAATAGCGTATGGCTGATCGCATATGGCACAAACAAGAAGCGTCTCTCGTGAAACGCATCGCGTATGTCGCCCAATATGTGCGCTTCACGTTTCACAAACGACGAGCGACGTGTTCTTAGACGATGCCCGAGTAGTACCGCAGAATGTTGGACACGGAAATCACTCCGATGATCGCCCCATCTTGCGTCACCGCCAGATGCCGGGTGGCCTGCTCCTTCATCATGCGCACGGCCTCGATAATCGGCCGATCGCCTTCAATGGCGACGACCGGCGTCCGCATGCAGGTTTTGACTAGGGTGGTATTGGGATCCAGTCCCTTGGCCACCACCTCGCGGGCCAGGATAGAATCTGTGGTGAATCCCACGTAGGACTGGTCACTCGTCACGAGGAGCGAACCCAGCTTCCATTGCTGCATCAGCTGCCCCGCATCTCGCAAGCTGGCGTCCTGAGACACACTCCGCATTTCGAGAGACATGTGTTCGGCGACCTGGGGGCCGGTGAGGACCTGGCGACCGGTTTTGCGTTTCTTCGGGTCGTCAGACCGGCGCGCCTCCAGTTCCGAGACACAGGTTTCCAATACCCGGCTGCGTTGCAAGAGGCTTTGGCGCAGGCTATCCATGCCAGTGCCCTCGGGCGCCTCGTCCGTCATATTGACCAATCCTGCAGCCTCGCCTAATTCTGCGTATTCATAGGCCTCCAACAGCTCAGACGTCTCCCCCAGAAGATCGGCGATGAGCCGCTCTGTTTCCAGGTCGAATTCATCCAGGCTGCGCGTGGGCTTCCCCTTGCCCAGGTAGGGAGCGAAGTCGGCGAGCTGCTTTCGCAGCCGCTCGATGCTGCGGTCTACAGAAACCCGTGGCTTCTTGGGTGTGGTGCGCGTCGTGTCCATGGCACCTCCTATGATAATGGCGGGGAATGGCCGATCTTACTCCGGCCGGACTAGCGAGGCAAGCGGCGGGCCAGAGGAATGGGGGTCCGTGCAAGCTGCGGAAACACTCGCTTCGTCCGCCCGTGATGATGAAAGAGGGGAAACGTGACCGTCAGTTGCTGCGAGACGGCAGAGTAGGTGAGAGGGATGGCATGGCGTGGAGCGCGATAAATCTTTTGAGCTGCAACGCACCTGTGAATGTCAGGTGCATGAATTCCAATCCAAACATCTGGCTCTTCGCCCACCGGACCGTCGCGCGTGAAACGGCCAAAGGTTCACTCTGTTTCGGCAACTGCAAGGTGACTATCACGTGATCTCCCTGCTTGATCGTGGCTTCACTCGACACGCGGGCGCCCTTCATCGACACGTCATAGACCACACCGAGACCAATGCGTTCCTTGGCGAACCAGCGCGAGAGGCCTTTTCTGGAAATCGAACAGGCAAAGGGGATCGGAATGCGGAGCCTGGCGTGCTCTCGAACATCTACGAATCGGTCTTTCTCTGAGCTGGTGATCTTCATATCTCTCTCTACCCTCCTGAGGCACACTGTACACAACGTTGTGCCGATCGTGAAACGATTTGAGGGTTTCCGAACGATTCTCGTCACACGCAATGCGAGATGGACAGGATGGTGCTTCTACGTTGGGACTCCAGGTGAGCGACAGGCCATACAGAAAGGTCAGGGAAGGAGCGCACGATGAAGGGAAATGACTCTATGAGTCCCGGTAGGCGCCGGACTTTGAAGTAGTGCCATCACGGATCGACGCGATATCGGAAGTGTGCTCGGTTGACGTTGAAGAGTGCGTGCCCCGCCGACCTTCACGGAGGATCAATCCCCTTCAAGGAGGCTAGGTCAGCAGAGAAAGAGAAACCACAGATACAAGGCGCTCATGAGTACTGATCCCAACATGACGGGAAGCCCAAACTTGAAGAACTGCCAGAATGAGATGGGATAGCCGGCTTTGCGTGCGATATCCACGATCACGACGTTCGCGCTCGCGCCGATGATCGTGCCATTCCCCCCCAGACATGCTCCGAGCGCCAGCGCCCACCACAATGGAATGATGTCCGGCTGATGGACCAACGTGGCATAATCAGTGATTTCGGGGTGAAGCGACCGGGCGAGGTCTACAATCAAGGGATTCATGGCTGCGACATAAGGAATGTTATCCACCGCGGCAGAGAGAATTGCCGATCCCCAAAGCACCGCCATCGTCGATCCCGCAAGATTCCCCTGCGTCACCGCCACCAACTGATCTGCCAGGTAGCGAATCACACCGACCTTGACCAATCCACCGACCAGTATAAATAACCCGATAAAAAAGAAGATGGTCTTCCATTCGACATCGGTGAGATACGACAACTCCTCTCCATCCTCTGGCTTTTGTCTCGCATGGCCAATCAGCATGAACAGGCTCGCGCCAAGGAGGGCAATCGTGGCAGGCTCAAGATGAATGAGGGAATGCATGCAGAACCCCAGGTTGACGATTCCTAGCAACCAGAGACAGCGGTGCAAGAATGGTCGATCTGACACGGCCTCCCGTGAACTCAATGCCAGAACGGCCGTTCTGAGATGCGGCGCCACGGTCATTGTTCGTCCCCAAATGACCCACAGCGCGGCCACGAACACAGCCATGATCAACAACGCGATGGGGCCCAAGACCATGAGAAAATCGAGATAGCCCAATTCCGCCTTACTCGCGATCATGATATTGGGCGGATCACCGACCAGCGTCGCGGTTCCCCCAATATTCGACGCCAGCGCCTCGGTCACGAGGAAGGCAATGGGATTGAGTTCCAATCGCTTGGTAATGGCCAACGTGACGGGCGCCATGAGCAGCACGGTGGTGACGTTATCGAGCATAGCCGAGAGCCCGGCCGTCAACAGGGCCAGCAACACCAGCAGACGAAACGGCTTCGCGTCGGCCCGCTGCGCCGCCCAGATGGCCAAGACCTCGAAGAGACCGGTCTCCCGGACAATGTTCACGATCACCATCATCCCGATCAGCAGGAACACGACATTGTAGTCGACCCCGAACTCATGGGAATAGAACGCCTCGTCTTGCGAGACCACGCCGAGCCCGATCATCACCGCTGCCCCGAACAGCGCCACAATCGTCTTATGGATCCGCTCGGTAATGATGACCAGATAGCACACACCGAAGATGAGCAGGGCCAGAGAGACAGAAGACATTCAAACCTCTTGTCGCCTGAACGATCGCGCTGGTTTCAGAAACTTTTCCGCATTATCCGGAGGCCGCTGCTGCAATGCAATAAGGTGGCTTTTATTCGCGCGTGAATCCCATATGCGGCACGGGCGGGCATCATGCCGCCGACACCCTCTGGCACGATGGATGTGCTCCAGAAACGGCAGAGATTGTCCTTGTCGACTCGGCAGGGGGAGCCAACAACACCACCTCACTCAGTTCCGATCTTGCCGTTCAGCAAGAACAGCCGAGGCGGACTATCGGGTTGATTCGTGTCGGGGTGCCCAGCTACGATAACATTCCCACGAGAACAAGGTGGCTGAAGTATGGTTAGAAAACATGGAAAGGCTATCTGAGGAATCGGCCCTCACGCTAGAAGGAGGCTCTCATGACACGTGCGATTGGACTGTTTTCTCTCTCGATATTCTTGGTCGGACTCAGCGGTTGTAGCTATCTCTTCTATCCACGCGCGGGCGACTATGCGACACAGGCCAAAGGCGCCAGCGGCGTCGAAACGATGATCAACCTCACGAACATGATGGAAGCCACCGCAGCCAAGGCCAAGGGCGGCAAGGGCAACGACACCGCCTTCGACGATCTGCACAACCAGTTGCATGCGCTCCTTAATGCGTTCTGTGACGTGACGGATGCGCAGGCGAAGACGCCGGCCTACGACCTCGCCGTGACGCACAAGAAGGAGACGGTGGCGATTTTCAAGCGGCTGTGGAAATTCAAGGACGATCAACCTCAACGTGACCAGCATCTTGATCTCCTGACCGCCGAGTTGAAGGAACTCCGCGACACCTTGCAGACGATCAAGTAATGCCCCTCATAGAGGAGAGAGGGATGCATCGGCTTCGTCCGCCCATTACGGTCTCCAGCAATGAACAACACGTATCCGCCTTAGGGTGCCAGTCAGCAAGATGACCCAATCCACAACTTCTGCATTGGAACAATGGCGACGCTCCCTCGACGTTCGTTCCGACATCATACGGAAAGAAATGCCGTGACCCAGCTCTCTTCTCAGCAGATCATCGAAAGCCAGTGTCAGGACTGGAACCGCGTCGCAGGCGGCTGGGGAAAGTGGGACCAATTCCTCGACGAGCAGTTGGCGTTTCTCAATCACCGGCTGGTGGCCGATGCCCGGCTCCGATCCGGCATGCAGGTGCTCGATCTGGGTTCAGGCACCGGCTATCCTGCGCTCCTTGGCGCACAAACCGTTGGACCGAGCGGTAGCGTGATCGGACTGGATCTCGCCGAGCAGATGCTCGCCGCCGCGCGGCGAAAAGCGACGTCGCTTGGATTGACGAATGTGACGTTCCGCACGGGTGACGTGACGACGCTTGCGTTTGAGGCGAACTCCTTCGATGCGGTAACAAGCCGCTTCTGCCTGATGTTTCTTCCAGAGATTCCGAAGGCCGCCTCGGAGATTGCGCGAGTGTTGAAACCGGGAAGCTGGGTCGCCGCGTCGGTGTGGTCTGTGCCAGAGAAGAATCCTTCGATCGGCCTCCCGATGGAGGCGATGAAGAACGTGATCGAGCTGCCGCCGCCTGACCCAACCGCGCCCGGCATTTTTCGCCTCGCCAAACCGGGCGATCTCGCCGGGGTGCTGCAACAGGCTGGATTGATCGACGTGATAGACCAGGAATTTCTCGCCGAATGGTCGTATGGGTCAACGGAGGAGTATTACACCAGCCTGCTGGAACTAGCCGCGCCGGTCCAGAATCTGATGGCGAAATTCTCAACCGATCAACTGCAACGGGTCAAGCGGCTCATCCTCGAGGCTGTGTCGCCGTATCGCCGGGGCGACCGAATCACCTTTCCCATCGCTGTCCGGATTGTCTCGGCGCGCAAACCAGGCTGACCGCCTGCCAGGTCATCGAAGCACGACAGGTTCACGGACTTCGTGTTGGATCGACTCAGCGATCTGCACAACGTGATCTGCCGTGCAATGTTCGGTGGAGACGGACTGTACTGTGGTAGGGTGTTCTTCGGAATCGTCCCAAAGGGCCGGCTCTATTTTTCAAGACGGACGCCACATCGACGCCACGCTTCGCGCACGCGGGATGAAACCATTCAGGCCCAACGCCAGACAGACACTCAACACCTATTACGAAGTCCCCGTCGATGTCCTGGAAGATGCGGGAGAACACACGATATGGGCACAGCAAACCAGCAACCTCTGATGACGATTGCGTTGCATAGGCTCAACCGTTCGATGCTCCGGCGCCTGCTCCTGGCCGGATTCCTTGCCGGTCTCTTCTCTCATGCCGTATGGGCCGATGAGCCTCCTCTGCCTTCGAACGTATGGCAGAGTGCACCCGATCAAGCACCTGCTCCACGAAAGCCCTGGGTCCTCCGCGACCGAGCCATCGTCTTGAATCCCCAGTCGCTTCAGACCTTGAAAGATGCTGCTGCCAGGCCACATCCTCCCATCTCCATTGAACTCTTCGATGGCGCCCGATATGAATTGGATATCAGCTCCACTATTTCCCGGATCAACGACTCAGCCGCCGTGCGAGGACTTCTCAAGCACACCCCTCACGGGGACTTTACCTTTTTCATAAACGGCAGCGTGATGGCGGGCACCATCCATGTCGGCGATCGCCTCTTCAAGGTCGAACATGTGTCCAACGGCCACCACCGTTTACAAGAACTGAATCCTGCAAAGCTCCCTCCAGACTAGCAGGATGCTGAAACAGCCCGCCTGCGCTCTTGGAAGGTTAAGGCTGAGGTCAAAGGCTGAGATGAAGAAAGCCAGGCCTTCGCTCAACCTCGACCTCAGCCTCCATCACGCGCTGCTGCCTTTCCGATAGGGATCGGCTCTTCGCTGTGCCACAATGAGCGAAACATGGCTCCAACTCTCTGGACTCTCGGCCATTCGACGAGACCGATCGATGAATTCATCGGCTTGTTGCGCGCCCGTCAGATCAGTCTTCTCGTCGATGTCCGCACTATTCCTCGCTCCCGCTACAATCCGCAGTTCAATAGGGATACGCTGGCCCAGTCGTTGCCCGATGCCGGGCGCCAGTATCGCCACCTGCCGGAGTTGGGCGGCTTACGAAAGCCGAAGAACGATTCCGTAAACGATGGATGGCGCAATGCCAGTTTTCGCGGGTATGCCGACTATCTGCAGACGGAAGCAAGCATTTGACGGAGCCGTTGACGCGCTGATGGCTTTGGGCAACCAAGAAAAGACTACCATCCTGTGCGCTGAAGCCGTGCCGTGGCGCTGCCATCGGTCGTTGATTGCCGATGCGCTGGTGAGCCGTAGCTGGGACATCCGGCATATCATGTCTCCCGAGAAAGCCATGCCGCACGTCCTCACGTCATTTGCCCATTTCGAGGCTGGAGTGCTGACCTATCCGAAACCGACCGATCCCTTTTTGTTATTCTAACAGGATGCTGAAAAAATCCGCCGGTCCCTGCTAACTGAGCGCGATGATATATTCACTCCCGGCCGATCTGATTCTGATTGTTCACCTGGCTTTCATAGTCTTTGTACTGTGCGGCGGGCTTCTTGTATTGAGGTGGCGGTGGATCGCATGGCTGCACCTGCCGGCTGCCGCGTGGGGCGCGGTCGTCGAATTCACCGGCTGGATCTGCCCGCTTACACCGTTGGAAATTTGGTTGCGGGAACAGGGAGGAAAGGCCGGCTACCAGTCCGACTTCATCGCACAATACCTGCTGCCTGTCCTCTACCCAAACGACCTCACGAGAGAGATTCAGATCATACTAGGGTTAGTGGTACTGACTGTGAACGTCGTGGTGTATGGATGTCTTTGGAGACGTGCACACGTCGCTTTTCTTTCAACCTGATCCGATAGATGCACGCTGATCTCGCCTGACCTGGCTCACCGCGCAGACGCCATTTATTGGGGATCGCCGAGCGTCGATACATCGCGATAGGCTTCCTCCAGTCCGCTCTGAGCCTTGATCGCGGACAGAAGAAACACATCGTCGAACAGGAATACATTGTCCGAGGAAGTGTTCCGCCCTTGGTAGCCCCCGGTCAGGTTCACAACGGTATTGTCATGTCCCCGATGGAAATCCAGGCCTATCGGACGTGTTCAAGCACGTTGTTCTTGACGGTGATCCTACTACTCCCTTCGTCCAGATAGATCGCGGAAATAGGAAAGCTTCCAGCCCAAGGGATCGGTCGATATCATAGATATCGTTCGTTCTCCGATAAGACCGTTCCAGGCTGTTGTGATAACGTATAGAGGCCGCCTCCGTCGGTCATGCGATTCATCACATCGTGGATGCGGTTGGCCGCCGCTTCATCCCATGACAGCAAGCGATGAAACTCCGGGACATTTGGTTGTCGTGCACGGATTGTACGTCGACCTTGGACGCAGCGCTGCCGAAATTGTAATTCGCTGGTATGGGCTCGCACCCCATCTCCCATCGATTCCCACCCCTGATATGGCGGTTCCGCCACTTAGGATTGCCCGATCTCCAGGATAGGAATTGGTAGATGACACGCCATCCATTGTTTCCAGACTCTCTCATCAAGCATGAGAGTCTTATTGAGACGATACGTTCCTCCTCTCGGATACACCACAATGTCCTGCTGCATCGACGCATTCATCGTCCGCACGATATCACGCGCTCGCTCGATCGATTGCAATAGTGCGTTCACCGTACCGGCGCTTCTGTCATCGCCGTCCGGAGCTACAAATAACTCCTGGGCTATCTGGGCCTGAACCCCGGTCGAGAACCCGAATGCAACGGACAATATTAGAACCCGGAGATCCCTTCTGTTCCACACTGCTTTCTCATCCTCATGGACAATCTTCAATGCACCTTCGAAGATCCATCCTGACTCACCACCACACTGCATAACACCATGCCCCTCACCCGACCCAGATACGATCATTCACCGAGCCATCCCGGGGGCGAACACCCAGAGTTGACGAACCCCCATCAGAGTTGATACATGGAAAGGTCCGCATATTTTCAATTGACGGTGAGGACGCTATGCCACTTGATGAGATTACCAAAAAGGTCAGCGATCGTTATGCTCGAGCTGCGTCAATGGGCGAGCAGATGTGTGGTCCCACGAGCTATGACCTCGCCGATCTGAAATCCTTCATCCCGGAGGAAGTTCTCAAGATTTCGTATGGCTGCGGGACACCAGCCGGGTTACAGACCGTCTCCACAGGGGAAACCGTACTGGATATCGGTTCAGGTGGCGGCATCGATTGTTTCGAAGCCTCCCGGCTCGTCGGACCTTCAGGACAGGTCATCGGGATCGACATGACGGACACGATGCTGGCTATCGCCAGAAAGAATGCCCCTATCGTCGCAGCCAATCTTGGCTATCCTGCTTCTAACGTCAAGTTTCACAAAGGGATGGCGGACGCAATACCGGTGATCGACGACACCGTCGACCTGATCATCTCCAATTGTGTGATCAATCTGGCACCGGATAAACGGAAGGTCTTCAGGGAAATGTTTCGCGTCGCCAAACCGGGTGGACGATTTACGATCTCCGATATTGTGGCCGATCACTCCGTTCCGCAGTATTTGGTGCATGACGCTGACAAGTGGGGTGACTGCCTCTCCGGGGCGCTGACGCTCACCGACTACATCGCGGGGATGGTGGGGGCCGGCTTCCTGAGCATTCACCTGATCAAGTCCTCGCCCTGGCAGGTGATCGATGGCATTCACTTTTTCTCCGTCACGTTGACGGGATATAAACTTCCGGCCAGCGCCCCTGTGTCGACCGTTCGTTATGCCACGCTCCGAGGGCCGTTCAGCCGAGTGGTCGATGAACTGGGCACGACCTATCTCCGAGGCATACCCCAGCCCATCACGCCGGAGACTGTGTGCCTGCTAAGCCAGGCTCCGTTGGCTGTTCACTTTGTCCTGTCCCCTAACCCACTATGGCTGGATCGAGCCGATGACCGATGGATCGCGGTCTATCCGGCAGACGCTCCCTGCCTCTGGCAAGGGCATTTCGCCATGCTCGCCGGCCCCTTCGTCGAAGCGGCCGATGACGATCACCATGTGTATCGCCGAGGCGAACCGTTGGAGGTCTGTTCCAAGACGCTTCAAGTATTGGAAACCGACGGCTATGCTCCTCATTTCGCGATCATCAATCGGGCGGGTCAGACGGTCGGCGGTGACGCGGTCATCTGCTCGCCCAACGGGAGCTGCTGCTGATGAAGGCCCCCGTGAGCACCACAATGCTGACCCCACGCCAGTGCGCCACGGTGCTCAAGGCCTTGGGCGACGAAACGCGGCTGCGTATCTTGGAATCCTTGCTCATCGGTGAAAAATGCGTGACGGATCTTGTGCAGGCATTGAAGTGCTCTCAACCCCATGCCTCCCATCATCTCCGTATTCTTCGAGATTCCGGTCTGGTCGAGGGGCATCGTAGCGGAAAACAGGTTTGTTATAAAGTCTCTCCCGCGATCCAACGAGCCCTGGCAAACAGGCAAGGACAGGCCTTGGATTTCGGTTGCTGTGAGTTGCGGTTTCCAGAATCGGCTTTAATGAATATCCGTCATGCAAGCTAATCCATTGACCGGGTTCCAGATCACTCTCACCATTCAGTAAAAGAATCCTATGGCGCTGACCCTGCTTGGACAACATAACCCCCTCGCCTCCCCAACGGAGCAATTGAAGATTCTCGGGAGAACGACGAGCTGTCCCCCCTTCGAAACGCAACTCAATCACATCGGCATGCTCCCGCTTCGCGCCACCGGAATCTCAGTCTTTCAGATCAATATCGGCAGGCTCTGCAATCAGACCTGTCGTCACTGTCATGTCGATGCGGGACCTGACCGGACCGAACGCATGGCCCGCGAAACGGCGGAGTGCTGTATCCGGGCTCTCGCGAAGACCGATATTCCGACGGTCGATATTACGGGTGGAGCCCCGGAACTCAATCCCAACTTTCGCTGGCTGGTCGAACAGAGCCGGGCACTCGGTCGCCACGTGATGGATCGATGTAACTTGTCCGTCTTGCTCCTCCCGTCTCAAGCGGACTTGGCAGAATTCCTCGCAGCGCATCGTGTGGAAATCGTCGCGTCGCTGCCCTATTACCGCGCCAGCCAGACCGATGCGCAGCGGGGAAACGGTATCTTTGAGAAATCCATTGAGGCCCTCCAACGTTTGAACACGCTCGGATATGGCCTTCCTGATAGCGGTCTCTCCTTGAACTTGGTCTCCAATCCGGTAGGGGCCTTTCTCCCTGCAAAACAGGAGGCCGTCGGAGCACAGTTTCGAAAAGAGCTTCGAACTCGTCATGGCATCGAGTTCAACCATCTCTATACGATTACGAACATGCCAATCAGCCGCTTTCTCGAGTTTCTCATGGAAAGCGGCAACTACGAGCAGTATATGGCGCGATTGGCCAACGCCTTCAACCCCGCCGCCGCGGCCGGCGTCATGTGCCGTTACACCATCTCCATCGGTTGGGATGGCACCCTCTACGACTGCGACTTCAACCAGATGCTCGATCTACCGGTAGAGCATGGTGCGCCCGCCCATATTCGCGACTTTGATCCGGGTCAACTCAATCAGCGCCAGATCACGACGCGCAACCATTGCTACGGCTGTACCGCCGGGGCTGGTTCGTCTTGTGGTGGATCCGTCACCTCCTAAGGGCCGCGATGGAAATCTCCCTGTTCGCCTTTGCTCTCGTGTTCGCTCTCGCCTTCGCAAATGGATCCAACGATGTGTCGAAAGCAATTGCAACCTTGGTCGGCAGCGGCGTCACCGATTATCGATCGGCTATCGCCTGGGGCACTGCCTGGACCGTGGTCGGCGCAGCCTTGGCTGCCTTTGTCGCCAGTGCAATGATCAAGACCTTCAGCCATGGCCTCGTCCGGACCGGCACGATCATCGAACCAGCCGCCACCTTGGCTGTCTTGACCGGGGCGATAGCATGGGTCCTCTTCGCTTCGCGCACGGGCCTCCCTGTCTCAACGACTCATGCACTCACCGGAGCCATTGTCGGCACCGGCTTCGTCGCCTTCGCCGGACAAGGATTGATCTGGTCTGCGATCGGAAAAAAGATTGCGCTTCCCTTGCTGGTAAGTCCGTTCCTCGCCTTGACCGTCTCTCTGCTCATCCATCCAGCTGTTCGCGCGCTCGCGAGGAAATGGGAGGGGAGTTGCGTGTGCCTTATGCCGGCCTCCCGTGCACTAGTCGCGATTGATGAACGTGGTGGAACCAGAACCCTGTTCCAAAGCACCAGCTTCGGACAGCCGGTGATGGCCGTGCCGTCGCAATGCGACCGCGCCGGTTTGCAGGGGCTGGTGGTGGGACTCGATACGATTCACTGGATCTCAAGCGGCCTTGCGTCATTTGCCCGCGGCACCAACGATGCGCCGAAGATCGTCGCCATGCTCCTACTCGGCAGCACGACCGCTGCGTGGCCCGGCACCTCATATCAACTTGCCGCCTTCGGAGGAGTGGCCCTGGCAATGGGCTTGGGCAGTTAATTCGGAGGGTTGCGAGTGACTGAAGTCCTGGCCGAAAAAGTCACGCGTATGGACCATGCGGAGGGGCTATCTGCAAACCTTACGACGTCGTCTTTGGTTCTCGTCTCCGGTGCGCTCGGATTGCCGGTTTCGACCACTCATGTCAGCAGTTCAGCCATAATCGGAATCGGCCTTCTCAGAGGCCTGAACAACGTGCGCTGGACGACTGTGCGTGACATGGTCCTGGCCTGGGTAGTGACCCTCCCGGCTGCCGGTATCCTGGCTTGTCTTACCTACCTCATTCTCGACGGTCTGCACTAAACCCAAGCCACTTCTCATATGCATGCCCTACACGTAGAAGACGTCATGCCAATACATATTTAGATTTCTACATGTGCATGCATACAATATGGCCTTCGTGTTGGACCGGTAATATACCGCCCCGTCGGCCATGACATTGACCGATCCGTGGTTCAGGTCGACTGGTTGCGGGCCGCACTGCACACGTCATGGCGATCGCCCGCCAAACGCTGCAAATAACCTTTCGCCATTTGACTCCGGGCCGGGTTGCACATAAACCAATGTATGGTCAGATTGCAGATCCTACAGACCGACAACATAACCGGCACCTCCTCCACCAATACACCCACCGCGGTTGCCAATGCCGCACCGGATTCGGCACCGAATAATGCAATGTCCGTCGCCACCGCTAATTTGAAAAAGTTGCTGGCCCCAGTCAAGGCGGCCGGCGCTGCGATCGTATAGGGCACACGAAACCGATGCATGAGTCCATAGCTAATGAAACATTCGCATAGATCTGGATAAAGATGGGCACCGCATCAACGCCACATGAACGGTCTTGCCCCTGATCTTCTCAGTCTGGAAGGCGAAGATGAAAACCAACGTAAAGAGCAAGGCCACGATGGTAGCCGAGGCAAATCGCGGCAACAGCAGGTCCTCAATAGCGCCTTCGATTGAAAAGGGAGACGTGATTGTCTGGTCCGAAGGACATCGATCAGTTCACACACGCAACGCTCGCCATCCTTGAGTTGATCGAAAATGTCCAGCCGGTTATCATCCGCAAGCGTGTCCAATAGTTCAGCTGTTTTCATCGATTTTCCCCGACACCGAAGACAACTCGCCTTGCATCAAAAGTTCATGATGGGTCAAGGAGAGATTATCGTGATTGCGTCGCTTCGGGCAGTCTGCTAAGGTGACGCCGACAGAAATTCTTCGCAATCATCTTCAACCGAATACCTCGCATGGTCTGGGACCCTAAAGATCCTTGGAGTAAGAAGAGTGACCCGCTTGAAGATGTCCTCAAGCAGGCCCAATCTCAATTCAAGAATTTGATGCCCTCAAGCGGTTTCAGAAACATCGCGTTGGCAGGGCTGCTCGTCTTTCTTACTTGGCAGAGCGCCTTTATCGTCGCCCCGGATGAGGAAGGTGTCGTCAAGCGATTCGGCGTGCCTGTCCGAACCGTGGGGCCTGGTCCTCATGCGAAAATTCCTCTCGTCGAATCGGTCCTGCAACCAAAAGTCGAAAAACTCCACCGTATTGAGGTTGGCTTCCGCACCGACCGACAAGGTCGCCAGCAAATGTTGGCCCAAGAAGCCCTGATGCTCACCGGCGACATGAACATCCTAGCCATTGAATTCATCGTGCAATACAAGATTAAAGAGTCTGCAAACTTTCTCTTTAGCGTTGCGGAAATCCATGAAACGATCGGCAAAGCGGCCGAGGCTTCAATGCGTGAAGTGGTCGGCAAGAGCAAGATCGACGAGGCTTTGACGACCGGCAAAGCCCAGATCCAACAGGATACCCTCGTTCTCCTGCAATCTATTCTCGATCAGTATCATGGCGGCGTACAGATCGCAGCCATCCAACTCCAGGACGTCGATCCTCCCGAGGCCGTGGCCGCAGCGTTCAAGGATGTGACGAATGCGAAGGAAGATCGAGAGAAACTGATCAACCAGTCTCAGAGCTATCGCAACGACATTCTCCCCAAAGCTAAAGGCGAAGCCGCTCAGGTTGTGAACCAAGCCAAGGGCTATGCCCAGGCGCGACTGAATCGCGCACAAGGTGAGGCTAACCGTTTTGTGGCAACCCTAAAAGAATACAATCAGGCCAAAGACATCATTAGCAAACGGCTCTATATCGAAACAATGGAAGAAATCCTACCGAACATCGAGAAAATCATCATTGATGGCAAGGCAGGCGATCGCGTGCTTCCGTACCTTCCGCTCGAGCGTCTGAAGCCGAGAGCCGGCAACGTCGCTGAGGACCAGAAATCATGACCAAGCAGGGGTTCATCATTGCACTGCTGGTGGTCGTCATGGGACTGTTTCTCCTGGGGGCCTCACCCATCTTTATCGTTGATATCACCCAGAATGCCATCGTTGTTCAACTCGGAAAGCCTGTTCGCAATCTCACGGAGCCTGGGCTCTATGTAAAAATGCCGTTTATTCAAGAGGTCACTTACTTCGATAAGCGTCTGTTGGACTATGATTCAGACCCCCAAGATGTGATCACGCAAGACAAGAAGACCCTCCTTCTTGATAACTTCGCCAAATGGCGGATTGTCGACCCACTCAAAGTCTATCAGAACTTCCAAAGCCAACGGGGAGCGCTGCAACGGCTACACGACATTATCTATTCTGAACTCCGGGTCGAACTCGGGCGCCATGATCTTCTGGAAATCGTCGCGACGGGCCGTGCCGATCTCATGAAAATCGTGACTCAACGGTCGAATGAGAAAGCGTCCGCGTATGGGATCGAGATTCAGGACGTAAGGATCAAACGCGCCGACCTCCCTGAGCAGAATGAGAAGGCCGTGTTCGCTCGAATGCAAGCTGAGCGGGAACGGCAGGCGAAACAGTACCGTGCAGAGGGCGCTGAGGAAGCACAGAAAATCCGTTCAGAGGCGGAAAAGGACCGCGAGATTATTCTGGCCCAGGCGTACAAGGAATCGGAGGAACTTCGTGGCGGGGGGGATGCGAAGGCCTTTAAGGTATACGCCGACGCCTATCGGCAGGATCCTCGTTTTTTTGAATTTACACGTTCGATGGAAGCTTACAAGAAGACCTTCAAAGATAAGTCCACCCTGGTGGTGAGTCCAGACTCAGAATTTTTCCGCTATCTTAAGCAGCGCTAGTTTTCAAGAAAGCCCCACGATCTCGCCCGTGCCTGGATCGATTCCAATGCGTTCCCCTGCAGGATTCTTTGGCAACCCCGGCATGAGTTGAATGCCTGAACAGACCGCTGTCAGAAACCCAGCCCCTGCGAGCATTCGCACCTCCTTGATCGGCAGCGTAAACCCGGTTGGGCGACCTTTCAAAGCCGGATCGTGCGACAGCGATAACGGAGTCTTCGCCATACAGATGGGCAGCTGATCAAGTCCGAGCTGCTGCGCCAGCTCGATGTCTCGTTCGGCTGCTGCGTCGAACGAGACGGCCGCGGCTCCATACATTTGTGTGGCAATGGTCTGTATTTTCTTCTTGATCGGCCAGGCGACGTCATATAAATGACTGAACGCAGATGCTACCTCTGTGGCTCTGACCACCGCCTGAGCCAACGCTTCAGCCCCTTTGCCGCCATCGGCCCAATGGGTTGAGACCGCGGAATCCATCGCACCGACCTCTAGCGACCGCTCTCGAACCCATTCCAGCTCAGCCACCGGATCATTGATGAACGCGTTGACCGCCACTACCACAGGCACCCCATGGGCTTTCAAGTTCGCGATGTGCTGCTTCAAGTTCGCAAAGCCTCTTGCCAATGCCTCCTGATTAGGCCCGGTAAGCCCTGCCGGAAGCGGGGCGCCAACCTTGACCGCTCCCCCGCCACCGTGGAGTTTGAGTGCGCGAAGCGTAGCTACCACTACGGCCGCCGCTGGCTTGAATCCTGAGAGGCGGCACTTGATGTTGAAAAATTTCTCCGCCCCGAGATCACTTCCGAATCCAGCCTCCGTGACGACATAATCCGCGCAGCGCAGTGCGATGGCATCGGAAAGAATCGAGCAATTCCCGTGGGCGATATTACCAAATGGCCCCGTATGCACGAACGCCGCGGTTCCCTCCAGCGTCTGAACCAAATTCGGCAACAATGCCTCTTTAAGCAAGACTGCCATGGACCCGGCACAGCCAAAATCTTCTGCCCGCACTGCCTTACCATCCGTTGTAAACCCAACGACGATCTGCCCAAGCCTGTGTCGCAGGTCGGCTTGACTCGACGCCAAAGCGAGCATCGCCATGACTTCAGAAGCTTCCGTGATCACAAACTGACCTATGCGACACGCAGTACCCTCTCCCAGCGAGACCTTCCTGAGCGTCCGATCGCTAACTCCCAACGTCCGTGGCCAGATTATCCGATTCGGATCCACATGAAGCGCATTCCCGTGAAACAGGTGATTATCAACAAATGCCGACAAAAGATTGTGACTGGCAGATACAGCGTGGGCGTCGCCGGTCAAATGGAGGTTGATCTCCTCCATCGGAAGGACTTGTGCCAGCCCTCCCCCTGTTCCTCCACCTTTGATCCCGAACACCGGCCCCAACGAAGGCTGCCGAAGCGTGACGGCCGTTCGATGGCCCAGGCGTGAAAGGCCCATGGCAAGCCCGATGGAAGTTGTCGTCTTGCCTTCCCCAAGCGGGGTTGGATTGATGGCGGTCACCAGTACATACCTGCCGAGGGGCGCAGCATGAAGTCGCTCAAGTATGTCGAGCGAAACCTTCGCCTTCAGCTTTCCGTATGGAAGTAGCTCGCTGGCCTGGATGCCAAGCTGATCAGCCACATCCTGAATTGGACGCGCCTTCACTGACCGGTTGATCTCAATATCTGTCATAGGCCGAGGAATGGCATGATCGCTACCGCTAATGGCGCGGCAGTATAGCATAGGAGTTTAGTCGACTCGGGGGCGTTGTTGGATGGGAGGGCTGAGTACAGTACGGCCTCGTCATGAACCAAGGGAGTCCTTGGAAAGGCCAATGAACAAAACGGGAATCTAACAAACTATTCGAGGATATACTTTACCGGGTCAAGCGCCTGGCCATGAACCTTGACCATATAGTGCAGGTGGGGCCCCGTGGCTAGTCCGGTGCTACCAACTAAGGCAACAACTTCTCCACGCTTAACGCGCTGTCCCTCTTTGACTAATGCCTTGGCTAGGTGCCCATAGAGGGTTTCAATACCAAATCCATGGTCGACTTTCACAAGATTTCCCAGCTTAGGGTCGAAGCCGACTGTTGTGACTCGTCCTTGAGCTGGAGCCTGAACAGGCGCATTGGCAGCAGCTCCTATATCCAACCCATCATGCCAAGCGGGTTTTTCAGTGAATGGCGAAACCCTCGGTCCGAAACCAGAGGTTACCCATCCCTTCACTGGCCAAATAGAAGGGGTTGCTGCCCATCGAGAAGATTTCTGTTCGGCGGCCGATGACAACTCCTGAAGGGATTGCTCTTGAGTTGAAGTTTCTTTCGACAACCAATCTATACCATCCTTAATTGAAGCGATCATCTCCTGCTCTGTGAGACTACTTGAACCAGCAGAAAAGCTCGCTTGGCCAGTCGCAGCATTGTAACTGGTTTCCGCTGAATTGGAGTACTGAGTTCCAACATTGCCCTTAGACGTGTTCTCAGAGGCAAGCAGAGTATTGCCATCGGAAAGGGGAACATCCTCACCACCTCGACCATTAGCTATATCTCCTGTTTTCGAGGTATCGATCCCCAACATGACACGAAGTCGCTGATTGACCTCTTTCATACTCGTTAGACGCTTCTTCAGATCGTCGACGGCTGTTGAAAAAGCTGCTGTCTGCTCCCGTGCACTCATCGCTTCTGCACGGAACGCTGAGAGTTCCCAGACTTCGCCAGTTCTAATCACGTAGTGTGAGATGACAAGAATATCGGCTATGGCAAAAATAGCTCCTACAATCAATAACTTACTAACAAATTTACGAGGGAAGCTAAACCGAAGTGGCTTGGCAGTTGAGCCACGAAAGATTACGACAGTATAGGCATCGCTATTTTCCGCGCCGTTCACTTGCGCCATGACTTTCCCCCTTACTGAAATGGGTCCCTACTTCCTTAGATAGTCACTGTGCGAGTGTACCTATCCAGGTTGCTTCGGTCAACCCCCACTTTGATAATGGGTAATACCCTTCACTATATCAATTAGCTGTGGGTCTCGCTATGCACCCACTCAATATATTGACCAAAGCCTTCCTTAACCGGCAATGCGATGATTTCAGGAGTTTCATATGTATGTATCGCCTTAATCGATTTTTCGAGTTCACGGTACCGAGGCTTAGTGGATTTCAACATGAGAAGAACTTCTTTTGTTTTAACGACTTTTCCCTTCCAACGATATATCGATTGAATCTCTGAGATGATATTCGCACAGGCGGCCAGCTTCGCATTCACCATTCTCTCGCCAATCCTTATCGCTTCTTCCTGATTTACCACCGTAACCAATATAACAAGAACCTGCCGTGGGGATCTTTTCATAAGGATTGCGACGATTTGAACGAAACCTTTTCAGCCATAAAGTAGCTCCTATTGATAGAATTAAGCAATTTCTGGACCTGCGCTACCTTAAAGTCAATAATTGTTAAAATTTATCAATGTCTTATTGTTTTTCAATTTTACCATCCGTGCTCTTCTTAACACCAAACTGAGTTGCAATAACCATATAAAGTTATGTTGTTAACAAAAATGTACAATCAAGTCCTCTTCCTAGTTCTATAAGAAGATGACCTTAGCAGTTAACTCCACTCTCTCGGAAAAGTCCAGATCGAGGGATGCTATCAGGCTGATTGACAGGCTTTTCACCCTTCACATATGATGGCCTCAAGCAAGGAGGTCAGTCAAATGGGCTATGCCATTTCCCCGAAAGATCTGAAGACAAGACTTGATAAAGGCGATAGGTTAGTACTGGTTGATGTGAGAGAGGAATGGGAGTACTCCCTTGCAAAACTGGATGGCTCAATCCTCATCCCCCTCGGAACACTCCCCCAATCGTTGGCCCAATTGAACCGCGACTCAGAGATCATTGCCATCTGCCACCATGGCATGAGAAGCGCCGATGCAACGGATTTCCTGCTCCAACAAGGGTTCCCAAATGTGAAGAATTTGGTGGGGGGAATCGATGCCTGGTCGACTCAGGTGGATGGAACCATTCCTCGATACTAGCCAGCCGCCACCTGTGTGGACAGCTTCTCAGCACGCAACCTCTAAAGGTCCTGCTGTATTTAGCCCATACGCTCACGAAAATAGTCGACTGTACGCTTAAGTCCGTCACTGAGTTCGGTTCTCGCCTCCCATGACAATTCTTGACGGATTTTGCTAGAATCAATCACGCTTCGTGCCTGCTCGCCCTTCTTGGCTGGCCCATGGACCTCCTTGCATGTTGAATTCGTATGGGTGATTAAAATCCTGAGCAAATCATTTATTGAGGTTTCTTTCCCCGTTCCAACGTTGTACGTACCTTGCGTTTCAGGACCCATCACCGCTAGATTTGCCTCAACCACATCTTCGACATAGACGAAATCTCTCGTTTGCCGCCCATTCCCATGAATGATCGCTTGCTCGTTATTCAGAAGCTTCTGAATAAATATCGCGATCACCCCTGTCTCTCCATCAGGATCTTGACGCGGACCATAGACATTGGCATAGCGCAAGTTCACCATTTGAAGCCCACTCACTCGTTGATAGTATGATAGGTATTGTTCCCCACACAGTTTGCTGATTCCGTAAGGTGATAGAGGCTGCGTGATATGGGACTCAGTAGCGGGATAGACCTCCTGCTCGCCATAGATTGCTCCTCCGGAAGATGAGAACACCACTTTCCGCACACCATGCCTGACTGCCTGCTGCAAGACGTTCAGCATCCCAAGAACATTCACCTGAGCATCGAAAACCGGATCTTCCACGGATTTGCGGACGTCCATCTGTGCAGCAAGATGCATGATGATATTGGGTCGTTCGTTGCGAAAGACCCGTTCAAGTCGCCAACTTTGAATATCTAACTTGCAGAAGCGAGCTGTGCGATTGAGGCTTCTTCGGTTTCCCGTGGATAGATTGTCCACCACGACAACGTCATGCCCTTCTTGGACAAGACGATCGACCAAATGCGACCCGATAAAGCCGGCACCGCCCGTCACCAATACCTTCATGCACGCTCTCCTCGTCTATGAGTCCGTGTCATCATTTTGTCCACCGCCCGACCGATCAGTTTATCTCACGTGCAAAACCAACAAGGATCTCCCGATTCCCTTTTCGCCCTATCACAGGAGAATCAAGCACGCCTTTCAGCTGAAGCCCCAACTGAGCGGCACAGGCAATGATCTTTTCAGTCACCGCCTTGCGCTGGACATCATCTCGCACGATTCCCCCTCGTCCCACCTGCCCCTTACCGACTTCAAACTGTGGCTTCACTAACGTCACGACTATTGCGGAGCTATTGAGTAAGTGGACGACTGCGGGTAATACTAACGTTAGAGAAATAAACGACACGTCGATCACGGCTAGATCGATCGGCTCAGGAACCGTTGCACGGTCAACATACCGAATGTTAGTGCGTTCGAGCAAGACGACACGCGAATCTTGCCGGAGCCTCCACTCAAACTGTCCATACCCCACGTCAATGGCATAGATACGGGTGGCTCCACGCTGCAACAAACAATCAGTGAATCCGCCAGTCGAACACCCGACATCAAGACCGATTGCCCCTCGGGTGTCGATATGAAAGGCTTCGAGAGCCGCAGCCAATTTGTCGCCCGATCGACTGACAAAAGACGCACGTCGCACGATCTCGACCCGTGCACCTGTCGGTACCAACTTCGCAGGCTTATCCACGACGACCCCGTCAACCGAAACTCCTCCCGCCAAGACAGTTCTGGCCGCGGCCTCACGACTGGGCACTAAGCCCTGAGCCACAAGCACACAATCCAACCGTTCTTTCTGAGCACGCGGGAAGGAAGCCATAATAGACTAGGAAAACCACTCATCTGAGCATGAACGGAGATAGAAACCAGCACAAGGAAAGCTAGGAGGAAGGTTCATCCCCTTCGTCGTCTGGGGAATACGCATGGATGCGTTTCTTGCCGTTCTTATCTTGTACGAGCACTTCCACTTTATGCTCAGCCTCTTCCAGAATCTTGAGGCAATTCTTAGAAAGGCGAATACCCTCCTCGAAAATCCTGAGCGATTCGTCCAGAGGGAGGTCGCTTTTTTCTAGCTCACCGACAATAGCTTCCAACCGTGCCATTGCCTGTTCAAATTTCACCCCTGCCACTGTACGCCTCGCTATTTATTTAAATACATATGTGGAGACCCATTATACTGGACCACACTTCGATTTCAAACTGATCAATCATCAAATACACGCGTGACAGTGCAGTTCAATCGCCCGCTTGCCAATTGGGCCTCCAACTCTTGTCCAACCTCCACATCATTCGCTCGATGAAGAATCTGGCCAGTGGGGACCCTTTGAAGGATGCTGTAACCACGTCCAAGGATCGCCAATGGACTCAGGGTGTTGAGTTGCACCAGTATCGTGTGAAGCCGGTGATGATGCTGCGCTAATATAGCCACCATCTGCCCTTCAAGACGTTTCGAGAATTGTGGGACCGTCGCCAAGCCTTGCATGATCACGAGAATAGGATTGAGATCGGATAGATCACGCTGTACCTCGTGAATCCGCTTACGCCCGGACATGAGCAGGCATTGGAGCATCTCACGCAATCGATCGACCATATCATCTGTGCGTTGCGACGCCTCCTGGAGGCGGAAGCGGACATCCGTCAACCCTCGGATGCCGGCATCGAGCCGCTGTCGCTCAAAAGCACAATGCCGTAGCATCACCTGTCCCATACGAACCGTCAGCTCCCCCAATCGCTCCACAATCTCAGCCAACACTGAAACCACAGCCTCGGCTGCCGCCGACGGCGTCGGCGCTCTGAGATCGGCCACGAAATCGGCTAGCGTCACATCAATTTCGTGCCCGACAGCCGAGACCACTGGAACATGGGAGTTCGCAATGGCGCGCACCACAATCTCCTCGTTGAAACTCCAGAGGTCTTCCAACGATCCTCCGCCTCGTCCGACAATAATGACATCCACAGAGCCCAGGTCGTTCAATGCAGTCAGCGCCTCTGCAATTTGACGCCCGGCACTTTCCCCTTGAACCTGAACGGGGGCGATAACAATATGGAGCGTCGCCCAGCGTCGCCGAAGGACAGCTAGGATATCCCGAATGGCCGCCCCGGTCAGCGATGTGACGATACCCACAGTCCGAGGAAATGCCGGGATCGGCTTCTTTTTGTCCTGATTGAACAACCCCTCCACTGCCAATCGTTCTTTCAATTGCTCAAATGCCAGCTGCAGTGCGCCGATTCCCTTCGGCTCCATCCTGTCGACCACGATCTGATATTCCCCGCGTGGCTCATACACCGTGAGCCGCCCCCGCACGATAACTTGTAGCCCCTCTTGCAAGGCAAAGCGCAGTCGCACGGCGCTGGACCGGAACAGCACCGCGCGGATTTGGCTCGTCTTGTCCTTGAGTATGCAATAGAAGTGTCCCGATCCGGGAGCACGGAGGTTGGAGAGTTCACCTTCCAACCAGATGTCGGAGAATTGTCCTTCGATCGAAGTGCGGAGCAGCCCCGTCAACTCCGAAACCGTTAAGATCTGTTTCGGGGGAGGAGCCTGAGAGAAGAGATCAGGAAAACCGGGAGGACTCGTGATGAGGCTCCTTTAATCGATGATGCGAATTCGTTCGATCGACAGCGCCTTCCCAAGGCGTGCATCGAGTTCGATCAGGACCGCACAGAAGACGGCTGGCCCAGGCGCCACTTCGAAGCGCCGTGGCATCCCAGTCAGAAACTTTTCGATCGCCAACTCTTTCTTCACCCCGATCACGGAATGGAGCGGACCGGTCATCCCGATATCCGTCATGTACGCCGTCCCTTTCGGGAAAACCTGGTCATCGGCCGTTTGCACATGCGTATGGGTCCCGACCACGGCGACGACCTCTCCGTCTAAATAGTGCCCCATCGCCATTTTCTCCGACGTCGCCTCCGCATGCATATCGACAATCACGGCAACCGTTCGCTTCTTCAACGCGGCTAATTCTTTTTTGGCCACCTGGAACGGGCAGTCCAATGTCGGCATATAGGCCCGCCCCATCAGTTGGAGAACACCCAGTTGCTCCCCACCGGCCGACTCGACCACCACACTTCCAGAACCCGGCACACCACTCGGATAATTGGCCGGCCGAAGCAGGCGTGGTTCCCGGGGAAAGTAGTCGAGAATTTCCTTTTTATCCCAGGCATGATTCCCGGTCGTAATGACCGCGAGTCCGAGGTCGAACAACTCTTCCGCCAACTCCGGCGTAATACCAAATCCGGCGGCCGCGTTCTCCCCATTCCCGATAACGATATCGATCTGTCGCTGGGCCACCAGTTTGGGAACAGCCCGGGCCACCGCACGGCGCCCGGGCTCTCCAAAGATATCGCCAATGAAGAGAACCTTCACTTGGCATACTCCACATACCGACTCTCTCGAATCACGGTGACTCTAATCGTGCCGGGATAAGTCAGTTCCTGCTCGATCTTCTTCGCCAGGTCCCGAGAAAGTTGGAACGACTCGGCATCCGTAATATCTTCCTGGCGAACGATGACACGAATCTCTCGGCCCGCTTGGATGGCATAGGCCTTCTGCACCCCTTTGATCGCCATGGCAAGCGACTCCAGTTTCTCCAACCGCTTCACATAGGTCTCAAGGGCTTCACGTCTGGCCCCGGGCCTGGCCGCGGACAATGCTTCTGCCGCAGCAACCAAGACGGACTCGGGACAGATCGGCTCCACTTGTTCATGGTGCCCTGCAATGGCATTCACAATTTTCTCGCTCTCGCCGTACTTCTTGGCAATCTCAGCACCCAGCATGGCATGCGGGCCCTCTTCTTCGTGACTGACGGCTTTGCCGATGTCGTGCAGCAGCGCGCCCCGCCTCGCCAATTTCACGTCAAGACCAAGCTCCGAGGCCATGATGCCGCAAATGTACGCGGCTTCACGCGAATGGTAGAGATTGTTTTGCCCGTAGCTGGTCCGATACTTGAGCCGACCGAGCACCTTGATCAACTCCGGGTGAAAATCCGAGAGCCCCAACTCAAAGATGATTTTCTCGGTCTCTTCATACATGAGCTTATCGATGTCGACTTTGACCTTCTCGACAATCTCCTCGATCCGCGTCGGATGGATGCGCCCGTCATGCATCAACCGTTCGAGCGAGACCTTGGCTATCTCGCGGCGCAACGGATCAAAGCCCGACACAATGACGGCTTCGGGCGTCTCGTCGATGATCAAGTCGATTCCGGTCGCGGCTTCGATCGCACGGATGTTACGCCCTTCCCGCCCAATGATCCGCCCCTTCATCGCGTCGTTCGGAATCGGCACGACAGAAATCGTGGATTCGGAAACGTAATCACGCACGACCCGTTGAATTGAGCAGGTAATGATCTCGCGCGCTTCCCGCTCCGCATTTTCCCGCGCCTCTTCTAACGTCCGCTTGGCATGCCCAACTGCCTCGAGCCGTGCCTGGCTTTCCATTTCCAGAATGAGTTGCTTCTTCGCCTCGTCGGCCGTCATCCCAGCGACTCGTTCCAACGCCTCACGATGCTCCTTCTCCACTTGAGCACAGGCCGTTTCCTTGACCACCAGCCTCTCTTCGCGCTTCACCAAGTCCAGCTCTCGCTTCTGAACCTCACTATCCCGCTTGTCTACCGCACCGATCCGTTTCTCGAGGGCTTCATCTCTCTGGATCACACGTTTTTCCACGACGGCGAGCTCGGCCATTTTGGCTTTCTGTTCCTTCTCAAGCTCCGCCTTCGACTGCAGCACAAGGTCTTTTGCTTCCAGCTTGGCCTCTTTGACAATATTGTCAGCCTCACGCTGGGCGTTCTGCACGACCTGGCGTGCCTGCTCCTCTTCCTGAGCCCTCTTCGTGACACTCGATGAGCGACGGATCAGCTCAAAGAGCCCGATTCCGAACAAGCCTCCCACGAGTCCTGTCAGCAGATAGGCGATAATTGAAGTCGAAATTGGACTCACCCCCTTACAGTCGCGAGACAAGAAGAATGCTGCTTCTCTGCCTCGTCTTGGTACAAGGTTAGTCAACGGTCATGAATGAGAAGGGAACACAGTGGAAGGATAGAAGAGGACGGGCCCGAAACGCGGTCTACGTATTTACTCCGGGAACGGACTCCACGGGGATGGAAACCTTGCTGGATTGAGATGAGAAGTACGTCCTGTGCGGGACAAATCCCACGAGGTCCATCTGCGTCGGTGCCCTCTCAACCATATAAGAGGATTCGGCGCGCGAACCGGAAGTAGTCGAAGACTATTTCCGTAAATCGCACTCCCCGGCAGCAGCATGGACTGCATGACCTGGCCCAACATCTCCAAGAGGTTATACATGAGAAGGACGAACCCTTGTGCACATTCTGACTGCCTCAATTTCGCCAGCATCAAGAACCCACATCCATTCCGCGGGGACCGAATCATATCCCCGGATCACTGAACCGGTTTGAGCATGACCTGATCATATCCCTTTCGTAAAATCCACTACGTCCCGACACACCTGTCACGATAACAAAGAGGGTCGCCCTTTGCAAGGTGAATCTAGCGAAAGAGCGAGGTCGGTACCTGCTCCTCGATCGATTCCATGAGCGATACCATCCGCCGCTCGACATCCGCCTCACCTTGAGCACGTTTCCGTTCGAGCTCAAACAACTGATGAGCCAAATTGAGAGCAGTCAGCACGGCAAGTTTGGATGGGGTCGTCGTATTCATCCCTTCCGCGAGATGGCGCATCTGGCCATCTACAAAGCTCGCGAGGCGCCGGACATCGGCCTCGTCCGCTTCGCCACGAATCGCATATCGTTGACCGTAGATTTCCACATCAATGGTCTTAGTCAAGGGCCACCTCCTTGCGTTCTTCAAAGCACTCCAACAACTCAATGTCGCCGAGGACTTTTTCGATACGAGACTTGATATCGACCCGCTCTTGCTCCCACCGTCGATTCGAATCATCCTTCTCCGCAAGTCGTTGTCGAACAACCTTTAATTCTTCTTCAGCCACCGCATTCTTTTTCTTCAACTCTTGAACGAGCTTAACCAGGTCTCTTATACGGTTTTCGAGCGCGTCCAGTCGATCGAGTGCCATCCTCACTCCCTTCTTACGAAGCCACCACAGGTTGTGGCGCACTATAGAAACTTGTCTAAATCTTGTCAAGGAACAGTCATCAAGACGCCTTCCCTAGCCGCATGTATTCTCGATAGCTCCGCAGGACGCGCTTCACATATTGTCGTGTTTCCTGATACGGGATCAATTCGACAAACTCATCCTGACTTCGACCGCGGTGCAATGCAATCCAACCTCCGACAGCCATGGGCCCAGCATTGTAGGAAGCAATTGTATGAGCAACATTGCCGGAGAATTGTTCGAGTAACTGTTCGACGTAATGGACGCCGATCCGAATATTGGTCTCTTGATCGAAGAGGTCATCACGTCCGACCGGGGGAAGCCCGAGACGCTGCGCCACAGTATTCGCGGTCCCCGGCATCACCTGCATCAGGCCGATCGCACCGACCCGCGACACAGCCCGCCAATCGTACTGACTTTCCTCTCGAATGATCGCCGCCACCAGATAAGGATCGACACCTCTCGCGTCCTCGCCCTTAATCCTGGGAAGGAGACCGGTCGGATAGGCCACCTCCCACAGCGACGGGTCGACAGCACCGCCAGTTCGCTCCAATTTATCGCGGAACCTCGCCCTCGCGAGTCGGAGTGCCTGGTGGTAGGCGCCCACCTCGTTCAACATCTTCGCAAGCGCCATGAGGATGTCGGGGTCTCGGCTATAGCGATCCGTCAATCCCGCCAACTCTCGCGTGGCATCTGAGTCCAACCCCAGCACCTTAAGCTCAAGGGTTCGACGAAACGCTGACTGCTGCTCGATTTCCGTCCTGGTCGACACCAGGCGTGTGGCCTCAACGTTCGCAGGCGTGCCACCGTTCACCGGGGCAGTCTCCGATATCGATTCTGATCCAAGGGGCTCTGACAACGGGATATCGATCCGTTCGCGAGCCAGCTGGCAATAATACGTATACACGTATCGTTGGCAGAGTTGCACATACACGTCACGAGCGTGAGGCTGCTGGCTCAATTCGGCCGCGCGGCCTATCCAATAAAGCGCCTGTGGCTCAAAATCGCTGTCATGCTGATCGGCGAGCAGACGCAGCTCGTCACCCGCCTCACGATATCGCGCCATCCGGTAATACACCCAACCCACACGCCACCGTGCCTCAGCTCGCTGAGACGTCGGCTCTCCAACCTTGGACACCTGTCTGTATCGCGCAATTGCCTCGTCAAAGCGGCCCTGATCTTCCAGCCAAATCCCGGCGAACAAGGTGATCTGGCCCTTCTGCTCCGCAGAGAGTGATGATGTCGGCAGCATACGGGCGAGATCCAACAATTTGTCCCCATGTCCTTGCCGAAGGTAGACGCGGGCAAGCCAAACCGATGCTTCGTGGGACTCCGTCACTCCCTCTTTTACCAATGCACGGAACGTCTCTCGGGCTTGGTCATACTGTTTCAGCCGTACCTGCGCGATAGCGAGCTTCAGCTTTGCCTCGGCGCGACGAGGCGACTGAGGATCAGCTGCAAGAAACTTTCTGAGTTCCTCTATTGCCTCGGTATGGAAGGCTTGACCAAGATATACCTGAGCCCGGGCAAGCCGCTCGCTCGACTGAACGACCCAGGGCTCACCACCGAGATTCGAGGCCAGCAGCGCTTCCGCTTCTTTCGCTTCTGCGCTATAGGCAAACCGAACCCAGAGCTGCTTCAGGGTCTCGCGACCTTCTGGAATATTGTTGTCGCGCAGCTGGCAGGCGCCTTGCCGGAGAAGTGCCTGTGGAGTCCCCGCCTCCTTATCATTCAGTTCAATCGCTTTGGCAAACCAGGCGGTCGACTCCTGACAATTCGAAGCTTGATACCACGCTTCTCCTGCTCGATATGCAGCCTTGGTTAACAAATTGGAGTCAGGCACCGCCTGCGGAATGCTTTCGAACATGTCGGCAGCCTGTTTGGCATCTCCGAGGTTCAATAGCGCCTCCCCTGTCCATATTCGGATATAGTCATCCAAGACCGGAAAGTCTCGCTGTGCCGCGCGGAGAAATTGAATTGCCACGGCAGGGTTGCGCTCAAGGAGCAACACCCCGGACAACAATCCTGCGCGTTTAGCCCAGAGCGTGGCGGGAAATCGTTCCATGAGCCGTTGCAGCCGATTAAGCTTGAGCAATAAGACTTGCTCTTTATTGAGGGTCTTACCAAGCCGTTCCTTTGGCTGTGCAGCTGCATGAAAGCAATCTTCCGCCCTCTCACAGACGTCGCTATCGCTCGGCATCGACGGAGAGGAAAGACCGGCAGACGCCTGGTCGGAGGGCAGAGCAAACCCAAAGATGCCAATTAACGAGGCAAAGAATAGATTTCGTATAGTCCGTTGATGTCTATAGTCATTCACCCTTTGTCTCTCTCAATCTATCCATATATAGCAGTGTACTGTCCCCGTTGCCAGCAGCGCCACATTGACCCTGTACCTTGTTCCACTTTTTAAGGCTGTGGTAGGCTGCCCACATGAGTCACGAAAAAGACGCCCTCCCATCACGCACAGCTCCCATAAACCTCCTAGCCCTTGATCAAGACGGGATGGGTCGGCTCGTGCAGCAATTCGGATGGCCCCATTACCGATCGGGTCAAATTTTACGCTGGCTCTATCAACGTCGAGCCAAAGACATCAACCAGATGACGGACCTGGGCCAAGCGGACCGGACGGCGCTGGCCTCACTGGCGACGATCCCGCGGGCCGCAGACTGCACAATGTTCCGTTCGATCGATCACACGAGAAAATTGCTGCTCACGCTCAACGATGGACTCACCGTCGAAACGGTGCTGATCCCCGATGAAGACCGTTTAACTCTCTGTGTGTCGACGCAGGTCGGCTGTACCCTGGATTGCGGATTCTGCCTGACCGGCACGATGGGATTACAACGCAATTTGAAGCCACATGAAATCATGGAGCAGGTGCTGACCGCTCAAGATCGACTCGACCCCGGGGAACGGATTACCAATCTTGTCTTCATGGGGATGGGCGAGCCCTTGGCCAACATGGAGGCCTTGTCAGAAGCCATCCGGCGACTCACCAACAAACTGTGGGGGCTCGGATGGTCACCGAGACGGATCACGGTCTCGACCGCCGGCCTGGCGGGGAGGCTGAAGGATGTCGCCCCACTCGGCGTCAATCTGGCCATCTCGCTGAACGCCACCACGGACGAGCAACGCGCCAGCCTCATGCCGGCTGCCAATGGTATCGCCTCGCTCAAAACATTGCTCGCTGCCTGTCGCCGCTATCCCTTGCCGCCGACCCGACGGCTCACCTTCGAGTATGTGCTGCTGGCCGGGGTGAATGATCGGACCGACGATGCCCGCCGGCTCACCAAGCTTGTCCGCGGACTTGTATGCAAGATCAACTTGATTCCGTTCAACGAATTTCCCGGGAGTCAGTTTCGCCGTCCATCGGAAAACTCCATATCGGTCTTTCAAGCCATCGTGCGACAGGCAGGCCTCGATGTGTTCGTCCGTAAGAGTCGGGGGCGCGACGTCCTAGGCGCCTGCGGCCAATTGGGCAATCTCTCACCCGAATACGCGGAACGTGTCTTGACACAAATTCAATCCCGTTGCTAGCATGCAGTGTGCGTGCCGCCCAAACATGACCTGGCTGTATTCCCGACACATTATGCAAATATCCAGATTGATTGCCGCGAGCAGTCTTCTCTTCGCCCTTGCAGCACCCGCCACCGCAATGGACACTCGTGAGTTCATTCTCTCCAATGGGATGAAAGTCCTGTTAGTCGAAGTTCCCAAAGCTCCGGTTGCCACCGTCCAAGTCTGGTACAAAGTCGGCTCACGCAATGAAGTCATGGGCCGAGCAGGCTTATCCCACATGCTTGAACATATGATGTTTAAAGGCACCGCGAAATATCCTAAAGGCACCTTCTCCCGTCTCATTCGCAAAAACGGCGGGATGGACAATGCCTTCACGAGCCAGGACTTCACCGCTTACTTCGAAAATCTCGCAGCCGACCGCGTCGAACTGGCACTGGAACTCGAGGCCGATCGTATGCAGGGACTCGTGCTGGAGATGAGTGAATTGACCACGGAGCGAGAAGTCGTGAAAGAAGAACGACGCCTGCGCACGGAGGACGACCCACAAGGTGCGCTGGTCGAGGCGCTCTTCGCTCAGGCCTATCTCAGCCATCCGTATCATTGGCCGGTGATCGGCTGGTTCGGCGACCTGGATGCCATGACCCTGGACGATCTGCAACGACACTACGACACCTTTTACTCGCCCAACAATGCAACCCTCGTTGTGGTAGGCGACATCAAATCCGATAGTCTACTTCCCATGATCAAACAGCTGTTTGAACCGATCCCGCGAGGACCGGAACCTAAGCCGATTGCCGCCATGGAGTCGGAGCAAAAAGGTGAACGCCGCTTCCTTCTCAAACGAGAGGCGCAAGTGCCTTTCGTGATGATGGGCTATCGCGTGCCGAACTTTACGAGCGAAGACTCATACGCTCTCGATATTCTGGATTCAATTCTGTCGCGGGGGAAAAGTTCGCGCCTATACCAGAACCTCGTGTATGAGGAAAAGTCGTCGCTTGCGGTTGGATCCGAATACAGTTTGTTGCAGACCGATCCTGGCCTTTTCTATTTCTATGCCCTCGTGAGCCCCGGCCAGAAACCCGAGGTGGTCGAGGAGGCCCTTCAGAGAGAAATCAAACGCCTCCAGACCGATCCGCCAACAGAGCAAGAACTCCAACGGGCGAAAAACCAGGTCGAAGCCAGCCATGTCTTCGAGCAGGACTCCAACTTCCGCCATGCCATGCTGCTCGGGCAAGCTGAATCCGTCGGCGCCGGGTGGCGGAAAATCGACCAGTTTGTCGAGCGGATCCGGGCAGTGACGACCAAAGACATTCAGCATGTCGCCCGCCAATACTTGACGGAAGACAACCGGACCGTCGGTACGTTGATCCCCGTGCCGCCCAAACAACCAGAGGCACCCTCCACCGCCGCACAACAGGGCAAACCCTAATCATGTCGACAGCGAACCAAGGATCTACCTCCCTTCGATCACAGACAATTCTCTCCTTCGCGATGGGGTTGTGTGCTCTCCTTCTAGCCAACGATCCCGGTGTCGCGGCCGAGATCGCACCGACGAAATTCCTGACCTCAAACGGCATCACCGTCCTTGTCCTCGAACAGCATTTCCTCCCCATCGTTGAAATTCATTCGCTGATTAAGGCCGGCTCCGCGCAAGATCCTCCCGACAAAGCAGGACTCGCGAACCTCGTCGCCAGTCTCCTCGACGAAGGGACGACTACGCGCACGTCAAAACAACTGGCGGAACAAATCGATTTCGTCGGCGGGGCCCTGGAAGCCAAAGCCTCAGAAGATTTCACCACCGCTTCCGCCCGCGTACTCAAGAAAGACATTGACCTCGGCTTTACCCTGCTCGCGGACATGCTGCAGCACCCCGCATTTCATAAGCAGGAATTCGAACGGATTCGCACACAACTCCTGGGCGAAATGGCCAGCGACAACGATGATCCTGGGCACATCGCCATGAAAGCATTCAATCAGCTCGTCTTCCATGGACATCCCTACCGCTGGCCGGTCAATGGAACGGAGGAGACGCTCAATAAGATCACCCTGGCCGACGTGCAGGCCTTCTACGGGCGGGAATATTCCCCTTCCCAGATCATCTTGACCATCGTCGGCGACGTCACACTTGAGCAAGCCACTGCACTGGTACAAACCCATTTTGGAGCCTGGAAAAAAGGAACGGCGACAGCACGGAATACGAAAAAGCCTTCGCCGATCGAACGGAGGACGGTCCAACTCATCGAAAAAGACCTCACCCAATCCACCATTGTGCTGGGTCATGGGGGCCTTTCGCGCGCGCACCAGGATTTTTATTCGGTCACGGTGATGAATTACATCCTGGGGGCCGGTGGATTCTCCTCCCGCTTGATGGATTCGATTCGCGATAAACAGGGCTTGGCCTATGGCATCATGAGCCATTTCGACGCCCGACTGATGCCCGGTTCATTCTGGGTCAACCTCCAAACCAAGACGGAGACGACGAATCAAGCCATCACCGGCGTCCTGTCTGAAATCAAATCCATTCGCGACGCACCGGTGTCCGACCAGGAGTTAGCCGAGGCCAAATCATTCTTGATCGGCAGCTTTCCGTTACGATTTGACTCCACCGCGAAACTCGCGCAGGTGCTCGCCCAGGTGGAGTTCTACGGCCTGGGGTTCGAATACTTTTCGCAATACCCAAAATGGATAGACCGGGTGACGAAAGAAGACGTGCAGCGCGTCGCCAAACAGTACCTGGACCCCCAGCGGTACGCCTTAGTGGTGGTAGGCAATCTCGCCAAAGCGAAGGTCAAACACTAGTCGTCTCTATGGCGGCTCCAAAAGCAGGTATCATGGTGGCCGATTCTCTCCAGGGCAAACTCAAGACACTCCGCCAGGTGATCTCGGACATGCAGTCCGTGCTGGTCGCCTTCTCCGGCGGGATCGACAGCACCGTCGTCCTGAAAATCGCCCATGAACAACTCGGTGAACGGGCGCTGGGCATCACCGCTCTCTCACCGACTTTCCCTACGATCGAACTCGATGGCGCGAAGCGGGTGGCCTCAGAGATCGGCGCGCGACATGAACTGGTCCATACCGATCAACTCGAGATCCCAGCCTTCGTGCAGAACGATGCAGCCCGCTGCTTCCATTGCAAAACAGACCTCTATCAATTGTTCCAAGGGTTACGCGAATCACGCGAAGGCCAGTGGATTGCGGACGGGACGAATCTCGACGATCTCGGGGACGATCGACCGGGAATCAAAGCCGCACACGAGTGGGGAGTTCGAAGCCCGCTGGTGGAAGCCTCCCTCTCAAAATCCGATGTGCGGGCAATCGCTAAAACTCTTGGACTCTCAAATTGGGATAAGCCGGCAGCCGCCTGCCTCTCTTCCAGAATTCCTCGTGGCATACCGATCACGATCGCAAGTCTCCGCCGCGTGGAGGAAGCTGAAGAAATTCTACAGGCTGAAGGGTTTCGCCATGTACGTGTACGGGAACACGGAGAGGTGGCGCGAATCGAAATCGGGGCAGAGGAGTTTTCTCGGCTGAATCAGCCGGACCTGCGCGCGCACATCAGCGCCCGCCTCCGCAAGGTCGGGTTTCGATTCGTCTGTGTGGATTTGGAAGGGTATAGATCGGGCGGAATCAGCCTTGGTTGACCCTGCCCGATCCAGGAATTATCGTTGGTAGGATTTTGACAACGCTTCGAGCGCTTCGTCTGCGAATTTCCGATGGTCCGCATCATTCAGACTGCGCTGCACCACCTTCTCTGCCACCATCAATGCCAAGTCCGTCGTTTGGGCCCGAATATCCTGAATCGCCTTGCGACGCTCATGATCGATTTCACGCGTTGCCTCGCCCTTGATCCGCTCGGCTTCGGTCGTCAGCCGCTGCTCATTTTCCTCCATGAGCCGCTGCGCCCGTTCCTTTGCGGCAACCAGGATTCCTTCTGCCTCTTTCGCGGCGGCGTTCAGCTTGGCCTCGTACTCCTTAAGCTTCCGTTCGGCCTCTGAACGATGCCGCTCGGCTTGATCGAGACTGTCCTTAATCTTCTTTTCCCGTTCTTCCAACACACTCAAGATGCCGGGAAAGGCAAACTTATAGAGCACGAAGAAGAGAATCGCGAACGACAGGACTTCCCAAAAGATCAGGGAAGAAAAAAAGTGAGATTCAAACTGCGGCATAGTTCACATCAGAAAGGTCGAGGTTGATGCTGAGGTTGAGATCCTATCCTCGGCATCGGCCTAGACCTAAGCCTGCTCCTATTTGCGGAGGCCCATGATGATGAAGGCAATGACCAGGCCATATAGTGCGATGGCTTCCACCAGCGCGAACCCGATCCACATATACTTTCCAACGCGGGCTTCTGCTTCCGGTTGGCGCGCGACCGCTTCAATCATCTTCCCAAAAATGTAGCCGATGCCCACCCCGGCTCCGGCAAACCCTGCCGCCGCTAACCCCATGCCCAACAATGCTGCCGCTGCTGAATCCATTATGTCCTACTCCTCCCTTGTCTGAACTCACACGCGCTAGTGCGCATGCTCATCATGGCCGTGCAAGTGGAATGCGTCTCCCAAATAGACGCAGGTCAACACGGTAAAAATATAGGCTTGAATGAACGCGATACCGACTTCCAATCCGTTCATCGCGATCGTAAACGCAAACGGCAACCATCCGATCAACAATCCGCCGCTAATGGCCAGGCCGAACAGGACTCCGAGAATCACATGGCCGGCCGTCATATTCGCAAATAACCGTACTGCCAGTGAAATGGGCCGCGCCAGTTGGCTGATCAACTCGATCGGTATCATCAATGGCAGCAGCCACCCGGGCGTACCGGGCGGAACAAGAATGCCCAGGAACTTCACCCCGTGTAACAAAAATCCCATAACCAAGCTGAGCCCGTACACCAGGCAGGCAAACACAGCCGTTACGACAATCTGACTCGTCACGGTGTAGCTGCCGGGGATCAACCCGATAAGGTTGCAGAAAAGAATAAAGAGAAACAGGGTAGCGATGAGGGGGAAAAACCGCATTCCCCCTTTGCCCATCGTGTCCATGATGATGCCGCGAATGAAATCGACCATCATCTCCGCCATGCTCTGCAATTTGCCAGGCACCAGCTTGCGTGCTGATCCCGCCATCACCATGAGTGCCGCCACCAGTGCGACCACCACCCACATGATCACGACGGCTTTGTTGATCGAAATATCCACACCACCGAGGGACATCGGAATATAGTTGTGAAGCTCGAACGGATGAAGCGGACTCTCTTCCATGGTGCTTTCGTACTTTCTGTTGAAACGTGTCTATGTCTTCGGCCACCGCTGCGCCGACCGGTATGCATTCCTGATTCCGGCTACGACGCCCAACACAAGACCTCCGACCATCCCCCAGGGAGTGGAGCCGAAGAGGTAGGTGTCACACACCCAACCCAACCCTCCTCCGACAATCAGCGCAGCGAGCAGATCTGTTCCGATCCGGACTGCTTGGCCGAGCCCCGCATACAATGGATCTTGTGAAGGGGACATGTCATACCCACGGAGGAGAGTGCAATGCAGCCCATAACGCAAGGACTCTGCCGATGGCGGGCGCGCAATTCAAGCAGAATCATCCTAAATTTGTCAAGCCGACCATGGGTTGTGATAAAGCAGAAACAGTGGGGTATAGTGAGCGGTGCGTTATGTGTAGATCGATACACCTTCACCCATGACTCGTTTCTCCCAGCCATCATTCCTGAGCGGTCCCCCACAGCCCCTGATCCTCACGATGGAAGGCCAAGGGAGGACACCCCTTGAGCTGTACCGCCTGATTGCGTCTCCCACTCAGCCATCCTTCCTACTCGACAGCGGGAAGGGGACGAACGGTGGAGCCCGCTATTCATTTCTGGGGAGTAATCCCTTCTCGGTGCTGACCGGCCGACAGAGACAGGCCTCCCTTCAGACCCACGAAGGACGCGAATGCTCATCGAAAGATCCCTTCGGAAGCCTCTGCCAACTATTCGCCGGCCCCCAGATCGAACCTCCTCCAGGCCTGCCCCCTTTTTGGGGCGGAGCCGTCGGCTACCTCAGCTACGATCTCGTGCGCGACTTTGAAACGCTTCCCTCCCTTGCCCAGGACGACCTCCTGCTCCCCCATCTGCAATTCGGTCTGTATGACCTCATCACCGCCGTCGATCACCAAACCGACCGTATACAGATTATCTTTTGTCCGCCCATGGAACGTTTTTTGGGAGAGCCACGAGAAAAGCTCTATCGCGAGGGGTTAGACCGGCTGGCAGAATGGGAAGCCAGGTTGAGCGGAACGCCATCTCCCCATAATGATCTCCCCTCCATCGATCAGATGGCCTTTCACCCGGACCAACCGCGGGATGGCTACCTCGATCGAGTCCGGCGCTGCCAGGAGTACATTGCGGCAGGAGACATCTACCAGGCCAACCTATCGCATCGATTCACCCTGCAACCTCCCGGCGTCTACAACGATGGCACGGATCGGCAACCCTACGAGCAGGAACTCTATCGACGTCTGCAAGCCGTCAACCCCTCGCCTTTCTCAGGGCTCATACACTTCGACGACGTCACGTTGATCAGCTCCTCGCCCGAACGGCTCATCCGCCTGCACGACCGGCAGGCGGACACGCGCCCGATTGCCGGAACCAGACCGCGTGGGCGCGACGCTCGTGACGATCAACGCCTCATCGGCGAATTACTCGCGAATGAAAAGGAGCGGGCGGAACACCTCATGCTCGTCGATCTGGAACGAAACGACCTGGGCCGCGTCTGCCAATTCGGCAGTGTGCAGGTCGATGAATTCATGGCGATTGAGCAGTACTCCCACGTCAGCCACATCGTGTCCAATATCAGCGGCACCTTGAGACCGGACGCCACGCCCTTCGATCTGATCCAAGCGCTGTTCCCCGGTGGCACTATCACTGGTGTGCCCAAGATCCGGTGCATGGAGATTATTGAGGAACTGGAGCCGGTACGTCGTGGCCCCTACACCGGATCATTCGGGTACATCGGCTGGAACGGCGATCTCGATCTCAACATCGTGATTCGAACTTTGGTATGGTGTGCGGGAAAGGGCTATTTGCAGGTGGGTGCCGGGATTGTCGCCGACTCGGATCCGGCCAAGGAATATGAGGAAACGCTCCAGAAGGCCCAGGCTTTCTTCAGCGCGCTGCAACAGACATAACGATGTGGATTTATCTCAACGATCGATTCGTGAAAAAAGAAGAGGCGGTCGTCTCTGTCTTCGATCATGGTTTTCTCTACGGCGATGGCGTCTATGAAACGATTCGCTCCTACGGGAGCCGGCTCTTCATGCGGGACCAACATCTTGCCCGGCTTCGACGGTCTGCGGACGCGATCGGCCTGACCATCCCGATTCCCGAACACCGGTGGCCTTCGCTCCTCCACGAGGCCATGACGCGGAATGACGTCGGCCACGAACACGCCGACGCGTACCTTCGCATCACTATCTCCCGAGGAGCCGGTGACATCGGCCTTGATCCGGCCCTCTGCCCAACACCCACCGTGGTGATCATGACCAAACCGCTTCACCCTCCTCCACTCGAACAATATCGTATCGGCGTGGACCTGATCGTCGCGCGAACGAGACGGAACTTGCCCAGCGCGCTCTCGCCTCAGATCAAGGCCACAAACTTCTTAAACAATATCCTGGCCAAACGGGAAGCGATCGCAGCTGGCGCCTTCGACAGTATCCTGCTTAATTGGGAATCGCATCTGACGGAATGCACCGTCAGCAATCTCTTTTTCGTCCGAGCAGGCCGGCTCTGCACCCCGGCACTTGCGTGCGGCCTGCTGGACGGTATCACGCGCGACATGGTGCTCAACCTCGCGCGAGAAGCACAGATCCCGGTTGACGAAGGACATTTCGGGATCGAGGCGATCCATAAGGCAGACGAGTGCCTTCTCACCAACACAAGTATGGAAGTGATGCCAGTCACCATGGTGGATGAGCATCCGGTTGGGAATGGAACACCAGGGCCTCTCACCCAGCGACTTCACAAACTATTTATTGCCAATCGTGAGCGTTTTCTAGAACCCTAGTCGCCTCACATCCACACTGACCCCATTGTTTTCCTATGCTATTTCATTAAGACCCTCAAGGCATGAGAACTGCAGTTTCTTGACACCCAGTGACAGACTGGTATCGTTGCAACCATGCACAGCACATTTACTATAATAGTGACATCCCTTAGACGGCAGATGGGTTTTGGACTAATCACAGCCATGACTGTGGGAATCGGTTCGCTGGTCTTCTCCGTACCAACAACCACGGCAGAAATTTATCAGTTTGTCGGGCGCGATGGCTCTATCTTCCTTACGAATGTCCCATCAGACTCACGTTATCGAAAAGTTGAGATCGAATCCAGCCGACTCCACGCCACCTTGTCCGAGGGCGAACTCGAACCGGTTATTCGTCGGCATTCTTCGCGACATCAGCTCCATCCCGCATTAATCCGAGCCGTCATCAAAGCTGAATCGAACTTTGATCCACGGGCGGTTTCTCGCGCCGGCGCCGTCGGCCTGATGCAACTGATGCCGCAGACTGCCGTGCGCCTGGATGTGCGGGATATGTATGATCCGGACGATAATGTAGGCGGAGGGACAAAATACTTACGCCAGCTTCTCGACCGCTTTCATGGGAATTTACCGCTAGCCCTGGCGGCCTATAATGCTGGGGAGAATGCAGTCGACCGCTATCAGGCCCTTCCCCCGTTCGATGAAACCCGGCAATACGTCCGGAAGGTTCTCCGTTACTACCGCACGTTCCTTGTCCGCGATGGCGTCATCACGGAGCATCCAGTCAGCCGATACGTCCCCCCAGAGACAACAGCAACCCCCGTGATTTCTGAGCTGTCTTCCCACTAACGACTTCCCCGCTCGACAGGCGACTGTGTTGCTGCCAACCGGCTCGCTTGGCCTCTGGGAAATCTGAGCGGTAATGGGCCCCGACACTATTCTCTCGCCATAGCGCCGCCTCCGCGACACATTGCGCCACCTGCACCATGTTTTTCACTTCCAGCGCTGCGCGGCTTGCAAACGGCTGGGTCACGAGTTGGGCCCACCGTGACAATTGAGCACAGGCCCGGATGAGTGACTCGCCCGAGCGAATGACCCCGACCTGTCCCCACATCGTCCGCCGAAGTGAGCTTCGCAACTTCTCCGCATCCTCCAGTGTGCCAAATTGGTCTGCTCGGAGCGTGGCTTCATGAGATGGTAACGTCGAAAGCTTCTGCCGGTCGGCAAACGCTACAGCCGCCGCTGCCGCGCGCGCGCCAAACACCAATCCTTCGAGCAAGGAATTACTCGCCAGACGATTTGCTCCATGCACACCGCTACAGGCCACCTCTCCAGCTGCAAAGAGCCCGGGAACTGTTGTCGCACCGTTCAGATCAGTCCAGACGCCCCCCATCATATAATGGGCGCTTGGAGAGACAGGGATCCATTCCTCCGTGATATCGATATCATAGCGGAGGCAGGTCGCATAAATCGTCGGAAAGCGCCGCTTCACAAATTCAGCGCCCAAGTGAGTGACGTCAAGATAGACATGACGCGCTTTCGTCGCTGCCATCTCCGCCAAGATTGCCCGCGACACGATGTCTCTCGGCGCTAACGCACCCTTAGGGTGGTAGCGTTGCATGAACAGCGCCCCTTTATTGTTTCGCAGCTGCGCTCCCTCGCCGCGCATCGCTTCCGACAGCAAAAACGGCGGACTCGACGGCAAATACAGTGCGGTGGGATGAAATTGAACGAACTCCATGTCTTGCAGCACCGCACCCGCGCGCAGTGCCATGGCCATCCCATCTCCAGTGGCATTCGAAGGATTGGTCGTTCGCGCATAGATCTGCCCAGCCCCCCCCGTGGTCAACACGACGGCGCGAGCCGGCAGCATGAACTGGCGACCAGACCCTTCATCCAACACAACGGCCCCGCAACAACGTCCGGCATCGACCACGAGATCGACGGTGAAATGATGATCCAGACGCTGGATACGCTCCTGCCTATTCACCTCAGCAATCAATACCCGGACCATCTCGTTCCCCGTTGCATCGCCCCGCGCGCGTAAAATGCGACTTCGGCTGTGGGCTGCCTCCCGAGCGAACGCGAACTTGCCACCGACTTTGTCGAACTTAGCCCCCCACCCTATCAGTTCCTGAATCCGCTCAGGTCCTTCTTCGACCAGAACCCGTACCGCCTCTTTTCGGCAGAGCCCATGCCCGGCTTTGATCGTGTCGGTTAAATGGATAGCCACGTCGTCTTCTTCACTCATCGCCACTGCCACCCCGCCCTGCGCATGGATCGAACTGCTCTGAAGCGGATGCCCCTTCGTCAGCACCATGACACGGCCGGAACGGCTCAGTTCCAACGCTGCGCGGAGACCGGCCACACCGCTTCCAACGACCACGAAATCGGCCTGCACCGGAGCACGGGATCGACGAGATGACATGGATTATTTCTTCTTAGGAGAACGTGTGGGGTCGGTTGTGGTCTGCCGGCCTTTCATGCCGAAGGGAGCATCGCCTTGAATTCCCCGCAAAAGAATCGACTGTGTTCCGACCCACTGCAATCGCGTATGGCCTCGCTGGCGGAAGCCCGGATCGTCCGCATCTTTTTTCCACAGCCCCTGCCAATGCACAAACACATCGATATCGTCTCCCTCGATCATAATGCGCTCGACTGCGAATTCCAACGTGATGGTGCTGTATGTCTCGAAATCGTTCTCGGCCTCTTCCCGCAAACGGTCAAGCTGCTCAATCGGCATCATGAGCGAGGCCAAATCCGAGACATCTTTCTTCACGTAGGCTTGGCGAAGCGATTCTACAGCCCGATCGATACGGAGATACCGTTCGTGATCTTCGGGATATTGAATCGTCTTGCCACTACAGCCGACGCCGATCAGGAATATCGAACCGAACAAGAGCAAGAAGAGATGCAGCGGGAATTTATACAGTGGTGACATCATGGGGGCAGTATAGGAATGGGTTTCAAGTAGGTCAAGCGGCCCCTGAACCCGTCCTCTTCTCGTGGCAGGTTTCGCTACTGCTCGGTTCCCGCCACAATCGAAATCAGGTTTATCCGTTGATGGCCTTGCAATTTAAGACGAAAACTTCTACACTCCCCTCTTCGCAGGAGAGGGATCGCATGTCCAGTGTGTTGAAAAAACGCCGTAAGAAAATGCGTAAGCATAAGTATAAGAAGCTTCGCCGGCGTCAAAAATTTGAACGTCGTAAAAGCTAGGCTCACCCGAGAACGGGGAGGAGGGGTCCGTGCCCGAAGGCAAGAAGGTTCGCATCCGCGTCCGGACTGTGAACTGCGTCTACGTTGGCGACTTTCTCATTCCTCCCATGCGAAATCGTGTGTCCGATGCGATCAACGAAGAGCAACGTCTCTTTATCAGCCTCACCGACGTGGTGATCGATGATAAGGATCGCTCGGATTTCGTGGCCGTCAATAAAAACCTGATCGAATCCATTGCACAGCTGTAGCTGCCTGCCACGCCTCCAGCTTGAGTCTACACCTCCACCGTTCTCTCTTGGTATTCCGTAGCCGCCTCCTCTAACAGGATGCTGAAAAAGTCCGCCAGCAGCGTTCTCGCATCGTTCAGACCCTCAACGTACCCCAGAGGGTACGCCTCGGCCCTTCACTCGCTGCGGCCTTGCTGGACGGCCTTTTTGAGCATCCTGCGGGACTGTTCTCCTGTTGTGCCACACGTGCTGGCCGTCGAAATTCAACCGTACCAACATAGTTTTCCCGCAGTCTGCTAAGATCGCCCCTCATCATGTCCACCTTCTCACGATTTCTCCCGTTCCTGAAACCCTACCTCTCCCGCATGGTGCTGGCAGGCCTGCTGGTCATGGCTGTCGCCGCCATCAATCTGGCCCTGCTGCGGTTGGCCGGCACGCTATGGGACGTCATTACGGTGCAACACGACCAGCCCAGAATGACAGACTTGATTACCATTTTCCTCGGACTCGTCGTTCTGCAGGGATTCTGTTCGATGGGCCACAGTTATCTGACCGCATGGATTTCACAGCGCATCGTCGCCGATTTTCGCCAGCATCTCTTTGCGCACTTGCATACTCTATCGGTGAGTTTCTTTGCCCGCCGTCGAACCGGCGAACTCCTCTCGCGACTCATGAATGACGTGACGGTTATTCAATCTGTCGTCACTGAAGTACCGATCGACAGTGCGAAACAGCTCGTGACCTTGGTCGGAGGGATTGCGTTCTTGTTGACGATGAATTGGCGGCTCTGCCTCTTGATCCTGGTTCTGCTTCCATTGCTCGTCCTCGTGGCCAAGTTCTTCGGACGGAGGCTGAAATCACTCTCGACCTCGATTCAAGATCACACCGCTGCATTGACGACCCTGATCGAGGAAGTGATCTCGGGCATCCGCATCGTCAAGTCCTTCGTCCAAGCACAGCGGGAAGAGATCAGGTTTTCCGCACAAGTCGAACAGACCTTGTCGCTGACCATGCGCCGGGCCGGTATCATGGCCGTGTTTGTTCCCGTCATTACCCTCCTCACCTTCTCCTCCGCCGCGGCGGTGCTGTGGTATGGAGGACGCCAGGTCATCGACGGGAGCGTGTCGCCGGGCGACCTCTTTGCATTCGTCCTCTTTGCCGGAATTCTGATCGGCCCCTTCAGTTCTGGTGCCCGCGTGTTTGCGCAGATCAAGGAGGCGCAGGGAGCCACGCAACGGGTATTCGAAATTCTGGACACACATTCCGATGTGAGCGACTCTCCCACCGCCACCTCGCTGTCCGCCGTCTCGGGACACATCCGGGCGGAGCACATCAGCTTTGCCTACGATCCACGCCAACCGGTCTTGACCAATGTGTCGTTTGAAGCCAAGCCAGGAGAACTGGTCGCCATCGTCGGTCCCACTGGCGCCGGAAAAACAACCGTGATGAACCTGCTCCACCGCTTCTACGATCCGACCGAAGGGCACATCACCATCGACGGGCAGGATCTCCGGCAGGTCACCATGGACAGTTGGTATCGGCAGGTCGCGCTGGTCCCACAGGAAACGATTCTGTTCGGCGGGACGATTCTCGACAATATCCGTTACGGAAACAGGAAGGCGACCGAGGAGGAGGTGGTGGCGGCGAGCCGTGCGGCCCATGCCCACGATTTCATCATGAACTTCCCGGACCAGTATCAGACCATCGTGGGGGAAAAAGGAATCAACGTGTCAGGCGGACAGCGTCAGCGCATCGCCATTGCGAGGGCGATTGTGAAAAATCCGCGGATCTTATTGTTGGATGAAGCCACGTCCGCCCTCGACAGTGAATCGGAACGACTCGTCCAGGAGGCGCTGGAACAACTCATGAAAGGCCGAACGACCTTTGTGATCGCCCACCGCTTGACGACGATCCAACGAGCCGATCGCATCCTCGTCCTCAACAAGGGGCACCTCGTTGAAACCGGCACCCATGCCGAACTGATGGGCCATAAAGGGCTCTACCAGTACCTCTATACCCTTCGGCTCATCGAACTCCCTTCGTAAGCCTCGAAGACCTATCGCCACTCGACTCAGTTTCCGCCCAGGTGCGACCGATAACGGAACAGCCTGCAGGAGGCACAAACAGGCCGGTCCTCTCGTTCGTGGGTGCCGGATTGCTTTGGTTCATCTCACTTCTCTGGCTCGCCTGACTCAACCAGGGAAACGAAACACACTGAGAAACCAGCCAGTCCTCCCGCTTCGCGAGGATATGCATGCCATATCACTGTATTCTTGTGCTGGCGGACCGGGTCAGTCTCCTGCTAGGGTTGCAAAAAAGCCTGCTCCGCCGACCGTCCTCCTATACGAACTACTGAGGAGCCCCATGCCGGATTCACGTCGAACCGTCCCATCAAACCCAGCCGTCGCAACACCACTCACCGCAGAACAGCAGCGTCTCGAGGAAGACGCCCGCCGACAGGAACATTGGAAACGCTGGGGCCCCTATCTCAGCGAACGTGCCTGGGGAACTGTCCGCGAGGACTACAGCCCACACGGGACTGCCTGGGAAGCGTTTCCTCACGACCATGCTCGCTCACGCGCCTATCGCTGGAACGAGGATGGACTGGCCGGCATTTCCGATCGTCATCAATATATCTGCTTCGCCATCGCCCTCTGGAACGGACGAGATCCTATTCTGAAGGAACGGATCTTCGGCCTCACGGGCAACGAAGGGAACCATGGCGAAGACGTCAAAGACTATTACTTCTATCTCGATTCAACTCCGACCCACTCCTACATGAAGTACCTCTACAAGTACCCGCAGGCAGAGTTTCCTTATACCAAGCTTGTCGAAGAGAATCGTCAACGGGGCCGGCGGGAGTTGGAATACGAATTGATCAATACCGGCATCTTTGACGAGAATCGCTACTTCGACGTCGTCGTGGAGTATGCCAAGGCCTCACCGGAGGACCTGTTGATCCGCCTTCATGTCGTGAACCATGGGCCTGATCCTGCTGAGCTGACACTCCTGCCGACCCTCTGGTTTCGGAACACGTGGTCCTGGGGGCTCGACGCGCGCCGGCCGCGAATGCGTCAGGGAGAAGCGGCCACCGGGATGAGCGTCATTGAGCTGGACCACGAATACTACGGCCAGCGGCGTCTCTGGTGCGAGCGACAGCCGACGTTGCTGTTCACGGAGAACGAGACAAACACCAGTCGGCTCTATGGCGACAGAGAGGGAGCCCGGTATGTGAAAGACAGCTTTCATGATTACGTGGTGCGCGGCGAGAAAGAAGCGGTGAACCCCGACAAGATCGGCTCGAAAGCCGCCGCTCACTACACCCTGTTACTGGCTCCTGGCGCATCGGACACCATCCATCTTCGCTTGACGAACGAAAATGGCGAGAAGGGCCTCACACCCGACGCTTTCAATGCGACGTTCAAGCAGCGGATTCAGGAAGCCAACGAGTTCTATGATGAACTCGCGCCGCCGAATCTGTCCGAAGACGCGCGGCGCGTCCAGCGGCAAGCGTTCGCCGGCCTCCTCTGGAGCAAGCAGTTTTACCATTATGACGTCAATCGATGGCTGAAGGGCGACCCGACTGGGTCCGACCCCGCCAGAGAGCGGCTCCATGGGCGCAATTCGGATTGGACTCATCTCTACAACGCCGACGTCATCTCCATGCCGGACAAGTGGGAGTATCCCTGGTATGCGGCCTGGGACTTGGCCTTCCATACGATCCCGCTGGCTTTGGTGGATGCGACCTTTGCCAAGGAACAGCTGATCCTCATGCTCCGCGAATGGTATATGCACCCGAACGGTCAGATGCCCGCCTATGAATGGGCGTTTGGCGACGTCAACCCGCCAGTCCACGCTTGGGCGGCCTGGCGCATCTATAAGATCGAGAAGAAACGAAAGGGCGTGGGCGATCGCGTCTTCTTGGAGCGCGTGTTTCACAAACTGCTTTTGAATTTCACCTGGTGGGTCAATCGGAAAGACACTGAAGGGAAAAATATCTTCCAGGGTGGATTCCTGGGCCTCGACAACATCGGGGTCTTCGACCGCAGCGCGCCATTGCCCACCGGTGGTCACATCGAACAATCGGATGCCACCAGCTGGATGGGCATGTATTGCCTCAACATGCTCTCGATCGCGTTGGAACTGGCTCGGGAGAATCGGGCCTATGAGGACGTCGCCAGCAAGTTCTTCGAACATTTCGTCTACATCTGTAGGGCCATGAACAATATCGGCGGAGAAAAAATCGAGCTATGGAACAAAGAGGACGGATTCTTCTACGATGTCCTGCATCTTCCGGACGGGCGGAAGCTGCCTATGAAAATCCGGTCGCTGGTCGGGTTGATCCCGCTCTTTGCAGTCGAGACGTTGGATCCCGAACTGATCGATAGCCTTCCCCGTTTTAAGCACCGCATGCAGTGGTTCATTGAAAACCGCCCGGACTTCAGCGCCCATGTGGAAACACAAACCCATGATGGTGGGGTCCGACGATTCCTCTCGCTGGTTCATCGCACGCGGCTGAAATCGGTTCTGCGCCACATGCTGGATGAAGAGGAATTTCTCTCTCCCTATGGCGTCCGCGCCCTTTCGCGCTATCATAAAGAGCACCCCTATCTACTGTCATCGATGGGCATGGACTATCGAGTGGACTATGAGCCGGCCGAGTCGAGCACGGGGTTTTTCGGCGGCAATTCGAACTGGCGTGGTCCGATCTGGTTTCCCGTCAATTATCTGCTCATTGAATCGCTCCAAAAGTTTCACTATTTCCTCGGCGATGAATTCAAAGTCGAGTACCCGACCAGATCCGGTCGTTCCATCACGTTGAATGAAGTCGCTGCGGAATTATCCCGGCGATTGACTCGCATTTTTCTCCGCGACGAAACCGGACGTCGCCCCGTCTTCGGCGGCGAAACGAAATTCCAGGAAGATCCGTTCTGGCGCGACGCAGTCCCCTTCTATGAATACTTCCATGGAGACAATGGAGCCGGCATTGGCGCGAGCCACCAAACGGGATGGACGGGATTGGTCGCGAAGCTAATCCAGCAGTCGGGGGAGTAGGACGGCACAGATTGGCCGGTCTTCTTGCTTGCGCAACGCGCGAGCCTTTCGGGAAAACGCGGCGTCTCGGCGTCACGCGGGCAGGTGAGAACTGGAGGAAGGCCCTCGTTGGACGCGCGCAGGGTGAGACCACCCAATCCGCGCCGCCAGGGAGGGCAAGTAATAATGAGGGTTGATAAAGAAGATTGCCAGAACTTCGAACGCGCACTCAGCCTTGAGTGGCTGGAAACCAACGGTCGTGGCGGGTTCACGTCCGGCACGGTCGCGGGTGTGAATACACGCCGCTACCACGCGTTGCTGCTCACGGCGCGCAAGCCTCCGTGTCAACGGTTTGTCCTCGTGAATCATCTCGAAGAATGGATCGATATCGAAGACCAATCCTATCCGCTCTCGACCAATCTTTACCCCAACGCCACTCACCCGGAAGGATACAAACAGTGCACGGGCTTCACGACGACCCCGTGGCCGACCTGGACCTACGACTGCCAAGGCGCACTCGTGCAGCGCGAAGTCTTCTGCGTACGCGGCCGCGACCTGGTCGTGATTCGATGGACGCTCGCCGGGAAGACCAAGAATGCGATCACACTGCGCGTGCGACCGATGGTGAGCGGGCGCGACTATCACGCAACCCATCATATGAACGACAGTCTGCTTACCACCGCCACCTCAGTGGCTGATGGACTCGTGTCCTGGCGCCCCTACGCCGGGTTGTCTTCGGTGCAGGCGTTCCAGAACGGAGGGTATCGTCATGACCCGACATGGTTTCGCACCCTCCAGTTTCCCGCCGAACGACAGCGAGGGCTCGATTTCGAAGAAGACTGGTGGTCGCCCGGTGAATTCACCTACCAGCTCGCTCACGGAGCCGCTGCGACCTTGGTTCTCACCACCGAGTCGATCGACTCGGTGGATGTCGCGGTTCTGACTGAGGGGGAGGGGAAGAGACGAGTGGAGCTTCGAGCTTCGGCCCCAACCACTGATTCGTTGGCAGGCGAACTCTGGTACGCTGTGGAGGCCTATTTCTCTGCACGAGGCAGTCAAGAAACTGTCATTGCCGGCTATCCCTGGTTCGCCGATTGGGGCCGAGACACCTTCATCTCGCTTCCGGGACTCTGCCTGATCACAGGCCGGTGGGAGGTAGCCTGGCACACCATCGAATCGTTCGCCGCGCATATCTCGCAGGGCATGATCCCGAACCGCTTCCCTGACACAGGCGAGCAGCCGGAGTACAACACGATCGACGCCTCACTCTGGTTCGTCCACGCAATCGAACGGTATTTCATATATAGCAAAGACGAAGGGCGCGTCAGGACCGTGGCCTGGCCTGCAGTGAAACACATCATCGACGGCTATCGGCAAGGCACTCGCTACCACATCCATATGGATAAGGACGGACTCATTGCCGGGGGTGTCCCCGGCACGCAACTCACGTGGATGGATGTGAAAGTCGGCGACTGGGTCGTCACGCCGCGCCACGGGAAACCGGTCGAGATTCAAGCCTTGTGGGTCCGAGCGTTGGAAGTCGGAGAATGTCTTGCCACACAATTCGGTGAATTGACTTATGCCATGCGCTGTCGAGAGGATCGAACGCGAGCGGCAAACTCCTTCCGCGCGAAGTTCTGGAACGAAGCAGGCGGATTTCTCTACGACGTGATCGACGGGCCGGAGGGCAATGATGCGTCGATTCGTCCCAACCAAATCTATGCAGTCACCCTCAGCGATGAGCTTGTGACCGGAGGCCAAGCCAAGCAGATTCTCCGGGTCATGGAGGACCATCTGCTCACCCCGGTGGGGCTGCGGACTCTCTCGCCAAAGGATAGCCGCTATCGCCCGCGGTACGAAGGCGCGGTGGTGGAGCGAGATGGAGCCTATCATCAAGGCACGGTCTGGCCGTATCTGTTGGGACCGTTTATCACAGCCTGGTTGAAGGTTAACGGCAACAGCCCTGGGAAGAGAGCCCAGGCCAGGGCATTTCTCGACGGGCTGGAGAAGCATCTCCACGACGCCTGTCTCGGTCAAGTCTCGGAGATTTTTGATGCAGAAACGCCGCACCGTCCACGGGGTTGTTTCGCGCAAGCCTGGTCGGTTGCAGAACCACTACGAGCCTTGGTCGAAGACCTCGGCATCACAATCCAGCCAGCCACATCGAACGCATCCTGACGCTCACCACAGCATGGCTGAGCCAGTCCAGGAATCCTTCGAGGCTTTCGGTTTATATCCCGATCGTTTCGATCACCTGCATGTCTTCAGCGGTGAGAGTGAGCTGTTCGGCTTGAAGATCTTCTTTCATATGTTGCGGGTTCGTGGTGCCGGTCAACGGAAGCATCCCGACCTGCATCGCAAATCGAAAGACGACTTGTGCGAGACCCGTCCCTAACCGTTGGGCGATGGCCCGAATGCCTGGATCGGCAAAGACTTCCCGATTGGCGGTCAACAGCGAAAAGCCTTGATAGATGATGCCATGAGCCCGGCAGATCTCCCGCACCTCTTTGTCCCATCCGAGTGCGGCATAACAGCGGTTTTGCACCATCATGGGTTTCACTGCCGCCTGGGCACAAAGCTGAGTGAGTTGTTCTCCCGTGACATTGCTGATGCCGATCATTTTCGTTTTCCCTGACCGATAGAACCCCTCGATGGCGGCCCACACCTCCCGATCCGCGTCTCCCAATCCTCGCCGCTGATACGGCCCATGCAACACATAGGAGTCCAGATACTCGGTGTGCAGGTGGGTTAACGAGCTGGCAAACGACTGTGTCACTTGGGTGGTGAGATCGGCTGAGGCATCATAGGGGGTGCGATGGTCCTGGCCATGTGTCGACGTAAACTTGGTTTGGAGAAAGAGACGGTCGCGAGAAATCCCTTGCTGCGCGAGAGCCAGCAGGGCTTCCCCCACCCTGGCTTCTTCGTAATGAATCAGTTGGTTGGCCGTGTCGATGGCTGTGAAGCCCGCCGTCACGGCTGACTGTACCAGTTGCGTCGTCGCCTCTTTTTTCCATGCCGTGCCATACATGAACGAAGGAACCGGTACATTGTTGTAGGCGATTAAGGACATGATGCATGCTCCAAGAAGAACGCGATCCTACTCCCGATGTCGGAGCAGAACAAGCTTTGGCGTGAGGCGAGAGACAATAGACCCCTGAGAGAAGAGATGGTATGGCGCGACTGAGAAAAAACTTGCGCTCAGGAAAGACCATTGGATGATGCGCGCGACACAATAGTTGTCGGTACCTTGTGTCCCCGCGATGTGGTGGCCGGCCCCTGGGTGAGGAAAGAACCAAGGGACCGGCCAGGTGGTCCATCGCATCGTCATTCGCGCTCACTTCGGCGAAGCATTGACCCTCGTTCCTTCCTTCACCGGCGGCTCGATCTTGATGTTCGGTCCCTGAACTTTTGGCAGCAGCCCTGCACCAGGCTTCTCCAACAACCGCTGGTCATTTTGATTGATCGACAGTTCCTGGCTCACGTGGACATCATCGAATGCCGCCGCCTGGGCCAACGACGTCTCTCCTGTGGCATTGGTCTGACCGGGATCGTTCGCAAGCAATTGCCCGCCGACGGGATCAACAGCCTTGCCCATGGGATACCCTGGATGCTTCGGCAACAGCGTTGGATTCGCCAGCACCAGAGAAATCGAGAACAGCACTACTACGAAAACAGTGAGGAGCACGACAGAGGTCTTCATGATGCAACCTCCTTTGTGAGAGGGGGGAGATACAACGCCCTCGCAGGCATGAAACCGATGAGGGCGCAAGAGAGGAACGAGGGGGAAGAAGCGGAAACGTGCAGCGATGGGACCACCACCCCAGTGTCATGCCACACCTCCAGGGTATCCAATAGCATCCCCCCGCTTTGAGGGAGAATCAAGAGGTCGGGAATCGGCTCAGGGTAAGGAATGAGGCGGGTGGAGGAAACTCGGAGACAAGAACACCGCAATGTGGCGACCCCGGAACGAAGTCGTTGAGACGTCAGGGCGCCCCAGGAGACGACTTACGGTTAGCGCTGCTTTGCAAATCCATTTCAAACAGGACCGCACTGTCGGGTTTCTTCGGATCGACTTTGGTCGGCATCCGGTCGGCCAGCAATTTAATCAAGGGCACCGCGACGATATGCGGGGCCTTGTCCGAGGGATTGGAATAGAGCGCGAGCCGGACATTCTTCGGACGATGGCTCGGCGTCAGCAAAGGCTTGAGGTCTGCCTCAACGAATCCCACCAGCATCCCACTGCCATCGGCGAGCTTTTGAATCTCAAAGGCATTGGCGGCGGGAGGCGTCCGTTCCAACGGGAGATCCGGACTCTGCGTCACCAAGGCCATGCCCAGGGATTGTGGGGAGATGAAGCCAAAGCTCCCCGTCGGCGCGGCTGAGAATCGGGTACCCGGCGTGGAAGAACTGAACACGGCCACGCCGTTCTTGGCCCGCAATTGTTGCCGCAATTCCATTTCGCTTCCGGCCGCATCAATGAAAACCGCAGCTGGTGCAGCTTTTTGCACAGGCAACACTTCCGTCTTGCCTCCTTGTGCCGCGTGGAGCGAAGCCGGGAGGAAGCCTATGAGGATCAGAACAAGCAGAGGGCCAGCGATGAGGTTCTGAACAGGCCGGGGTCGAGTGAATCGAGTAACACGGTCAGGCATGGGTGCGAGTCCTCCTGGTATGGCGATCAAGAACGATTCCTCAGACAACGGATACCCGCTCTTGTTTATCAATCTTACCCTATATGGTGCAATCTAAGTCCATCCTAAGTCCGTCCACAAAAACCGTCGCGCGACGCGATGCAGAGTCTGATTGTCTGCCCGGCTCTGATCGCTGAAGCGATATCCTCCGTATCAGACTCTCCCAGATTCTAGTAAAACCGACAGGACTATTGTGCCGCGCCATAAATCGGCTTGTTCCGGTTCAATTTGGAACCAACGATGGAGCGAACCGGAGTCCGAGCCTCTCTCAATCAGACTTGCTCATCCATCCGCATGAGCCGTCGTCATTCACTCAAATCCCTGATCTTCCGCACGAAACTCCTCCCTGAGCGGTGCTGAGTAGGTCGCCTTCTTTGTCTCTTGCCCGAAGCATTCGATGATGGTGTGGGGTCCAAGTCTTGCTGATAAGGACGAGCGCCGCACCTTGATGACCAGACGCGAGACCGTCGCAATGCCGCAGGACACAATCCTCAACCTCATTCGGACGACGATCGGAGTCTTCGGAGCCTTGCTCCTCATAAGCTTTCCTGCAGTCGGGCTCCCGTCGGACTCAGTGGTGGACACACAGATCCCAGCATCCAGATTTCATATCCTTGAAGAATCCAAGGGAGAAGCCGTGCTCGACATCGAAACCCGCTTGATCTGGGAACGAAATCCCAGCTCCGCCGAGACGGGCTGGGCGAATGCGTCGCTCCGTTGTGCGCTCACCTCAACCGGGGGAAGGCTCGGATGGCGCTTGCCGTCGTTCTTCGAGCTGATGACGCTGGTCGAACCGTCTCCGCTTGCAACCGCAAACAAACCGAGTCTCCCGGCCGGCCATCCCTTTCGCGGCGTGAGAGCAAGCCTGTATTGGACGACCAGCTCACAGGACACTGAGCCGACCAACGCCTATGCGATCGATTTCCTTCGAGGAGACGTCACGCCTCAGCGGAAGAACCGGACCCACGCCTGGTGGTGCGTGCGTGGTGGGATCGCAACTGCTCCAGCACCGAATTCCAGCAGCCGCTCACAGGATTCGATCTAGCTCAGGCTCTCCCTACATATCCTTGAAGTCCGCTCCACAACCGACTTGACAAGCCCGGTGCGCAAGCGCACCGTTAGGGGTAATTCTGTCCCCTCGGTTAACCCTTCAGCGGACCAGGAGGTGGAGCATGAAGCTGAGACCCAACGTGACGACAAGTATACTCGCATCAATACTGGCCATCGGAATCGCCGTTCCGGTGGTGTTTGCCGCCGAATTTTCGCGCGACGCCGCAGCCCGCTATATCCTTGCCACAGCCAAGGCATTCCGGACCGTGTACTCAAAGCAAATCGTGGCGCAGGCGGCTAAGTCAAACGTCAAGCCGGATGAGAACTGGACGAAAGACGATCACGCCATTATGCTCCCCGCGCAATTTCTGAAGGCGGCCGGGTCGGAATTGAAAGATTTCGAGCTCAGCCTGATCGGATTGACGCCCATCTATAAAGAAAACCTCCCGAAGACCAAAGCGGAGGAACAGGCGCTGATAAAACTCGCAGCCAATCCAGCCACAGGAGTTTTGACCTTCGAGGATGGCAACCAATTCAAGGGGATGGCTGCCGACCTCGCCATCGCGGATTCCTGCGTCGCCTGCCACAACGCCCATCCCACGAGCGCCAAGAAGGATTTCAAGAAGGGTGACTTAATGGGAGCCATCGTCGTACGGTTCAACAAATAGGTCTTGGGCAGCATCCCTGCACGCGTCACGGGCCGGAAGGAGCACGCCTTCCGGCCCGTCACATTTCGCACAACCATCGCCTTTAAATTCCAACCACGTACACCAGATTCATGCCGCAAACCGAGTATTATCATCGCTCCCCAATCTTCACGGAGTCGCGCGTTAACAGCGCATCGCTGGAACCTCTGACTGTCCCGGACCGTGAACGCGAAGAATGAAAAATTGTTCATCCTCCCATTGACTCTGGATTTTGGAGGAGATCAGAATAAACCATGGACGTACGTCATGAACGAGCCCTTCAAAAATCTCCCGAGCATAGGGCGGTTCTGTCCCGGCCCATCATGTGTTCGTGGTATCGCCACGGGTTCGACCCGCCGTCTCACGCATAAGCATCGCGAAATTGCACCACGTCGGACCGCACGACGGCGCGCCACCTCGAATCCAATGAGAACTCCCAGGCAGTATGCCACGTGCCGGTCTCCATGGTGCATGAGCTTATGCCCACCTACGGGAGGAGTGTTCCACGACAAGGAACCTGAACGTGTAAGGAGATGCTCCATGAACTATCGAATCTATACCTGGCGCAAACCGGTCAAACGCATCCAAGTGTTTCCGGCAGATCTACCGTCAAAATACCCGTCCTCTCTTTCGCCATCGTTCCTGCTGATATGGTGCTGGAACATACTATTGGCAACCGAAAAAATCGGTCTGGCCCTCGTCACATGGGTGCAACGGCTGATTCAGGTGGGCCAACGGATTATCAATGTTCGCTCGCAGCGCCTAGCGCTTCAGACATGGACAGGCCGAAATGGGGAGCGGGTTGATGGTTGGCTCTCGCGGGCGCTCACGACCGTATGGCACGGACTTGTCACGTTCGGACAGAGCGGGCTGCCGATGATCCGGAACAGAACGTATGCCACCGACTCCCGACTGAATTCGCAACTCGTGTTCTCCAACCAGTCCTCAGGGGACCTCCCGGCAGGGCGATTCGAAATCCATTCGACAGAACGATGCGCCTTGCACCTATCTTCGCCACGGGAGCAAGACCTCCGTCAAGAGCTGACCGAAGGACATGCTCGATTTGTTGGAGACCTCCTGGCAGAAGAAGAGGAACTTGCACGCGTATCGATGAGAGTGGTGCGCCTGCAAAGCCTCATTCGCGCTCAAGAGCAACTCCTTGCTGAGATCGCCTCTCAGGGAAACCCTTTGGAGACCAATCAGTTTCCCGCGGAGACCTTCGACAATCTCGTTGGTATTGGAAAATCCTCCGGCCAGGGAAAAGTGCGGAACATGCCCCCATTGGGGGGACCGAGAAGAATTTCGCGCAACCGCGCGCGGCGAAACAGTGGCTAGCGAATCAGTTCGTCCTTCTCCACATGCGACACACAGGATGACGATTCACGGGCCACCAAGCGTGGACGCCCGGGATCCGCCGACGCACGGGGTCTGAATCCTAGTTCTTCACGTCCCGCATAACCTCCACCCTCTATCGTCCTCACAGGAAAAACCGTCTGAAACGCAGGTCAACCTCACACCCGACTCTGCGTTGTAGTGGTAAGATGATGGGCAGAGGTCATCCATGAACGCATGCCTCACCTATGTACTGGCCCAATTGCTCATACTGCTGCTTCCCTCGTTCCTCGTGTTCGCGCAGGAAGAGATACCGCCGCCGGAAGACACACCCGTCCAACAAGACACTTCGCTCCAAACCTCCCCGGCGCCACAGCAGACTGCGCAGAGGCAAAACCGGCCTACGTTCACACAGCAAGAACTCGATCAGATGTTGGCGCCGATTGCGCTGTATCCCGACTCGCTCCTGTCGCAACTATTGATGGCCTCGACATACCCACTCGAGATTGTCGAAGCCGCGCGTTGGTCCAAAGCCAATCCCAATCTTAAAGACGAACAGGCGGTGCAGGCAGTCGAACAGAATACGTGGGATCCCAGCGTCAAATCTCTCGTCGCATTTCCACAAATCCTCCAGATGATGGACGAGAGGCTGAACTGGACTGAACGACTCGGCGACGCGTTTTTGGCCCAGCAGCAAGACGTAATGGACACCGTCCAGAATATGCGTCAGAAGGCGGCTACCGCGGGAAATCTCACCTCGAACGATCAGATCCGCGTGGATCAACAGGGCCAATCCATCGCGATCGAACCAACCAATCCGCAAGTCGTCTATGTCCCCTACTATAACCCGGCCGTCATATACGGGCCCTGGTGGTGGCCGGCATACCCGCCGGTCTATTGGGGTCCCTGGCCCGGCTATTTCTACGGTCCGCGATTCGGGGTAGGTTTCGCGTGGGGACTTGGAATCGGGCTCCGTCCTGGTTTCTTCTTCGGTGGATTCAACTGGCCGTACCGCCATGTCAATATTGTCAACGTGAACAACTTCTACTATCACCCGGTGAACGTCAATCGGGGGACTATATGGGCACACGATCCACTTCACCGGCGAGGTGTGCCGTACCGGGATGTGGGCTTGCGTCAACAGTTCGGTCGCATGAGCGCCTCGCCAGAAGCGCGCCGCGAATTCCGTGGACACGACCCGTCTTCATTTGAGGGCCGTCGCGCGCTTGGCAATCGCCCGGATATGCGCAACGGCATCGGCAACCGGCTTGAAGAGCATGGTGGCTCGCCCGGTTCCTCCAACCTGCCAGGCAGCAGCCGATCCGACATGCGCAATGCCCCGAGCCGCCTGACTGCGCCAAGCGGCTCGGGCAGTCCTCATGTTGAGCAACGGCCTCATGCCTTCGAGGGCGTAGGCCGGGGAGCAGCCGAACGTAACTTCAGCGCGCGGGGGCACGCGAGCTCAGGATTTGCCTCACCGCCTTCCGGTGGCTTTCGTGGAGGCGGTGGTGGAGGCTCCCACCAGCCTTCTGGCGGCCCCCATGGCGGAGGCGGTGGAGCAGCTCATCATCACTAACTGTAGGAGGGTGATGTCACAACTTGTTTCTCGGACATTCAATTACATCAGGGAGAAGAGAGTGAACAGACGCGAGGCAAGAGGGTGGGGCATGCATCACCGGTGGATGTGGTTGATCAGCACAGTCTTCACATTGATGCTCATCGCAACGGCACCGATGGCTCTGGCAGCGACGGCCACGCAAAAGAGCTTTGCGTCGCCCGAGGCAGGAGTCACGGCATTGGTTGAAGCGCTCAAGGTGAACGATCAACCGATGTTGCGTGAAATCCTCGGTCCTCATGGCAAGAAATTGATCAGTTCGGGCGACACGGTCGCCGATCAACAAAACCGCGAGGCATTCATCAAGGCCTACGGTGAAACCAATAAGCTCGTACTCGAAGGTGACAGGCAGGCCGTGCTCGTGATCGGTCAGGATGAATGGCCGCTGCCCATTCCCCTTGTGAAATCTTCAGCCGGATGGCGTTTTGACACGCCACAGGGCGAAAAAGAAATCCTCGCCCGCCGGATCGGCCGCAACGAACTGTCCGCGATCCAGGTCTGTCTTGCCATCGTGGACGCCGCGCATGAATATGCGACGCTCGATGTGGATGGCGACGGCATTCCGGAATATGCACAGCAATTCGTGAGCAAGCCCGGGAAGCATGATGGGCTCTATTGGAAAACGAAACCAGACGAACCATTGAGCCCACTTGGCCCTTTACTTGCTGCGGCCACAAACGAAGGCTACACCAACTCCGTCACCAAGCCACTGGCGCCCTATCACGGATACTTCTACCGGATCCTCATGAAGCAAGGGAAAGACGCTCGGGATGGAGCCCACGACTATCTGATCAATGGCCACATGATCGGCGGGTTCGCGGTGATCGCCTACCCGGCACGCTATGGCGCATCAGGCATTATGAGTTTCATGGTCAACCAAGACGGGCTGGTCTACGAACAAAACCTGGGCAAGAATACCGCGGCCATCGCCGCCAAGATGAATGCTTTTAATCCCGATCCAAACTGGACACAGTCAGCCCCCTCACCGATCCTCGTGAATACCCATTGAGGATCATCGCCCTCGGATGAGAAACCCGCCTAATCTTCAGTAGAGGGAAACAATCCAAACTCCGCCGCGCGCCCCGACTCGCCCGCCATGCGTGATCGCGAGAACAGGTCCTCAACCTTGGTTGATATAACCATTAGCGCTTGCATCAGGCGTTCGGCATCGGAGTCCAGAAGAGTTCGAACGGCAGGAAAGTGATACGTAACTCTAATTCATGTGTCTGGTATTTCCGGGGCATCTCAACCTGACCCTCTACCTCGCCCAAGAGGCCCTATCGATGCTATCGATTGAGAAGACGGGACATACAGAGGGACTGCAAACGTAGAAACCGTGCAGGCGGGTCACCCATTGAATGTATGCCTAGGGCTAGGGCCTCCCAGTGAGGGTTTTGCATCTCAGGCCCATGGGATGTTAATCTCAATCACCGTTTTCACAGGGCTTGGTTCATCACGACACAATAGCACCCAGCGACTTTCCACCTCTATCTGCGTCCCATCTCGCCTCTCATGCACCAATTTGCCTCTCCATTGACCGTGACGCGTCATGTCACGCTCAATCATTTCGAGCGGCTGTGGAAACCGTGTTCGCAAAAGTTTATGTGAAACTTGCCCGATTGCCTCATCCTTCGACCAACCGTACATCTTTTCAGCGCTTAAATTCCAAAAACTAATCAGACCATCTGTCCTGCGCGACATCACGGTATCGTTCATAAGGTCGAGCATGAGCGCTTGTTCTGCCAGATGGTTTATTGGCTGCGGCGTGTCTTGGGCCCTCAACCACCAATTAGTAAGACTGTTTGTTGTTCCTGCATTCTGGGCCAACTCCATGAATCTGCCGATCTGATACTCGCTGGCGCGGTGCATATCGTCCCCCGACTGAAGCAATTTCATCCACTGCACAGTCCAGCGCAACGCAGTTGTGAGGTCTAGTACAGGTTCCCACTTCAACCGATGAATGGACTTGGCACAATCCAGCACCAGGTTCCTGTCTTCATACGGCTGATATGCCTCATCCTGTTTCCAGGAGATGTTGCCGCCCCACAGCCAAACCAGTTGGTCAGCCATCCACGACGCGGACTTCATCCCTGAGGGGAGGGGTCCAAAGTTCCAGTCTTCGCTCCAACTCGGACCGTCCTCGCATAAACACTCAGCCAGCGTCAGGTAACCGCTGAGCGGCTCCAGCACGTGTTGCCAGGGACGAATAGACTGTGGATTTCGCAGAGCGATGGTTTCGTTTTTCACCAGTGACCGCAGAATATCAGGGACCAATCGTTCTTTCGCCCAGTCCCCTCCACCGATCACATTCCCCGTACGGGCAGTCGCAATCGCCGTGCCATGTTCAGCATGAAGATTTGGGTTGAAAAACGATTTGCGATAAGCCGCTGCCACTGTCTCAGCGCATCGTTTACTGGTGCTGTATGGATCGTACCCGCCCATCGCTTCGTTTTCGCGATAGCCCTCCACCCATTCTTGATTCTCGTAGCACTTGTCTGAATTTATGCATACCACTGCGCGCACGTTGCCTGCGAGCCTCACGCTTTCCAAAAGATTAACCGTGCCCATCACATTGGTGGCATAGGTCGTGACCGGGGCTTTGTATGATTCGCGGACAAGAGCCTGAGCTGCCATGTGAAACACAATCTCCGGCTTCAATTCGGCTATGGTTTGTTGCAGACGATCCGCATCAAGAACATCACCCAGGATCGATGTCATGCCGTCAGCCACTGAGGCCAGTGTAAACATATTCGGATCAGTTGGGGGCGCCAATGCGTACCCTACTACCTCCGCCCCTACAGATTGAAGCCAGAGGGATAACCAGCTTCCCTTAAAGCCCGTGTGACCGGTTATTAAGACGCGTTTCCCATGCCAGAAAGTTGGATGCATCTCGGCCCTCTTATATTTTCAATTGTTTCTACTTGAAAAATCAGACAATAGGAATTTTCTTTTGAGACGGACATCTCCAACACACTCAAGTAGCCCCAACACGTACTTTCCACCAGTTCTTCTCAAAATGCTCATGACCAACTCATGGCCGAGCAACCTTTCCAGAGGTTTGAGGGGGTCAAGGCTGCTTTGGGGCTGCCAGGCCACTGAAGCGCATCTTCAAAAGATGAACAGTAAAACATGTCAGAATACACGCAAAAGGCTAGGCCGTCCCGTGGTCAAGTGTCAAGGCTGATTTGCGGGGATTGACCATGGCCATCATTTAGTTGATGTGAGCGAATGGTGCACGCACCATATGGGGCGCGATAACATGCCTGGAGCAATCATCCAATCCTCCAAGGAGCGAGGCTTATCCGGACACGCTCTATAATTTCGGCAGAGAATAGGGGGACATCCTTAGCTAGCCCATTTTCGTGGACACGTCAAAAAATGAGAAATTGGCTCCGGGAGGTGCCCGATGTAGCGCCATTTCATAAGCGCCTCGCACAATGAGACGCTTCGTCACTTAAGATCAGTTTTTTCAATATACATCTCCGGAGGTATCGCAATATGGTCAAAATAGCTCAAGTTGGAGGGTTTGAATAGGAGGCAGCTGGACTCTGCACTTGCGCGAAATCAGCGAATTGAGAGACTGCTAATCGTGGAGGACGATATTGAGGAGTGGCCTGTGCCTTTGTATTGAATGAAGCCAGCTTTTTGAACTGATTCAGGAATGAACTGACGTGCGAGCGCGTGATGCCAACCATGTCGGCTAGCATGTCCTGTGTAATCTTCGGAATGGTCGTACGCATCCCGCCGACCAATGGTCCCTCCAAACTTGCTCATTTCCCATTAAGAAGAAGCAGTCGAACTGTCCTTCAGGCTCTATCCTCTCATCTGTTCCGAGAGCAAATGACCAATGCGAGTGCTGTTCTCGTACCCATAGGTCGGAATGGGGCGGCTATTTGGAAATGGTTGGAAACGGTTTGTGGACCCGGCGCACCGGAGCCTCTTTCAGAAGAGGCTCCGGTGGCCTTGAAGATGGCTGCTAGCAGTGCTACTGCACTTCGACGTTGATGGTCTGAGTAGCCGTGAGGAGTTTGTGGTCCTTCGTGGCGCCGGTCACGGTGACCTTGTGCTTCCCTTTGCTTAGGCCCTTGAACGACCCAGGGAAACCCTTCTGATACTGATCGTCCAAGTACACATGGGCATGAGCGGCCTGGGAGCCCTTCGTCAATTCGTACTTCAGCTCGAAGTTGTCGCTGACCTTGTCCCCGTCGTTGGGAGACGTAATCACAATCTTCGACCCGTCCTCGATCGGCTGATCCGCTGCAAAAGCTGGTGCTCCGCTGAGACACCCCACTAATGCGATCCCCAATCCCATGAACCCGATACGTCTCATCATCTGCATTGCGACCTCCTTGTTTGAACAACCGAATGAACGCTGCACCTTACCATGCTCTACGGGACATCTTCTTATCTGGATTTCCAGTCCCGGTGGAGATAGCGAGGCTATTGCACTTTTCAGGAATATCTCAATCCGGCCGCGCTCCGTAATGTGGTACGGTAGAAAGAGACGGAAGCGGACTATGACCATCAAAGCACAATTTCCAGAGGAGCAAAGCGACAATGGCGCCTTCGCCAGACAGCCGGATACCTTTCAAGGCTGGGTGACCTCGAACGGGAGTTCCGGCTACCCGGCGGCGAGCGGCCGCTACCATCTCTATGTCTCCTGGGCCTGCCCCTGGGCGCATCGGACGATCATTGTGCGGAAACTCAAGAAGCTCGAAGATGTGATCGGCATGACGGTCGTGGACCCGATCCGCGACGAGCGGGGCTGGGCATTCCGCGAAGGGCCCGGCCATTCGCTCGATCCCATCAACGGATTCCAGTTCCTCAGCCAGGCCTATAAGGCCACCGATCTGAACTATCGGGGACGGTTCACTGTCCCTGTGTTGTGGGACAGAGAGACGAAATGCATCGTCAGCAATTCCGACGACGACCTCATGCGCATGTTCAACGGCGAGTTCAATCGCTTCACTGAGAGTTCGATCGACCTGTATCAGGAAGGGATCAGGAAAGAGATCGACGACCTCAATACCTTTATCTATGAGAACGTGAACGACGGGGTCTATCGTGCGGGATTCGCCACATCGCAGCAGGCCTATGAACGAGCCGTGCGGCGCCTCTTCGAGGCCCTTGATCAACTGGAGGCCCGCCTGGCACGCCAACGCTACCTCTTCGGCTCACGATTCGTCGAAACCGACTGGCGCTTGTTCGTCACCCTCGTGCGCTTCGACGCCGTCTATCACGGCCATTTCAAGTGCAACATCAGACGGATCATCGATTACCCGAACCTCTTCGGCTACCTCAAAGACCTCTATCAGACCGACGGTATCGCCGACACCGTGAACTTCGACCACATCAAACGGCATTACTACATCACCCACGACGACATCAATCCGACCCGTATCGTCCCCCTCGGTCCAGAGCAGGACCTCACTCTCCCACATGGCCGCGAACGCCTGCGATAAATAGCAGGCTGTTGAAAAAGTCCACCAGCTTCGTTCTCGCATCGTTCAGATTCTCAACGTACCGATCTAAGCCCACTGGAGGCAAAGTACCTATCCGCTCGCATGTGATCGAAGCGAGCGGTTCAAGCAGGACTCTGCAAGAGGCGTGGCCCTCTTTACGCGCTCAAAAAGATATCGATGGGCCACGACGGCAAGGCCTCCCCATGGCAGCGCGCACACACGATGCCGGCACTCGATCCTCAAACATGGCATTCCTTGCATGACCGATAGGTTCGTGGTAGGGTGAGACGAGATCGCGTAAGACCTTCCGTGCTTGGAGGCTGCAGTCCTCCAGCAAACACGAAGTCTGACGCGATCTTTTGTTGTCCGCACGCCGCAGTCCTGCATCTGCTGAGCATTCCGCCGAAGGCCTCATCATCCATCGCGCTCATTGATAGCCTGACATCGCCGCGGGGACGTTCGTTATAACTCAAAGAGGTGAATCGTTGTTTCATGAATTAGGGTCAACAGTCCGGGCACTCCTCCGCGACGCCGCCGGGAGTCTCTATCACATTGTCGTCGTCGCCTTGAGCGCGGGCATTGCGCTCCTGCTCCCGGCAGGCGCCAAACATTTTTTGTCATTCTGGTCTCGCGTCGAGCATGACAAGCTTTCGCTCATCGCCGTGGAAATGATGGTGGCGATCCTCCTGATCGTCTGCCTCAACTACTTCCGCCGCAGCATGCATGACCGGACTCTCGCCATGGTGGCGACCGGCGCCGGCCTCGTCTCGTTCTTCCCGCGCCGCACGCGCGGGGCACAACGGGACATCAAGCGGCTCAAGGAAGAGCAAGGCACTGGCCGAACCATCTCAGTCATCGGATCGAGCGGCCACAGCACCTTTGTGGATCAAGTGGGAGATCTGTCGTCGGTCCTCGATAAATGCTTGGGAGCCAGAATCATGCTGGTGAATCCCTATAGCCAGGAGGCGAGCGCGCGCATACAGGCGATCAACCATCCCGAGTTCACGCTGGACACATTTCGGGAAGAAGTTCGGCAAAGTATCCAGCTCCTCAAGCGGCTGAAGGCCATGGGAAAGGCCGTCAAACTCAAGCTGTATTCAGATTCCCCATTGATCAAACTGGTGATCCTCGGGGATTACCTCTGGCTTCAGCATTATCATGCCGATCTGGATGTCCAGACCATGCCGGAATATGTCCTGCGACACAACAGCAAGGATCACGGCCTCTATACCCTCTATGCCCACTACTTCGTGCAACGATGGGAGAGTGCCGAGATTCCGGAATATGATCTCGATACGGACGAGCTGGTGTATCGAAGTGGAACCGGCAACGAAATTCGGAGAGAGCGGTTTGAGATGGAGACGGCGTCCGAAGAGGTCAGAGCCGCGGTGGAATCGCTCGAACTCACCCCCGAACCAGCCCAACTCCGCTGAGCCGACCAGCGTTGCGATCTGGGTTCAGGTGCCTTGTCCTGCTCTCACGAAAAGCAGAATGGCTCTCCGGCTTCTCCCCATTGAAAACTCCTCGCTGCCGGGCTTCGCGCTCTGCGATGCCAAGGCGCGCGACTGAATCATCTTGTTTGAACTGACTCGGCCGCTTGCCGTTACCGCTCGAAGATGAGCATGAGGTAGGCCAAAAACAACAATAAGTGCACGATCCCGACCAAGACATTCGTTCGTGATCGGCCGAATGTCAAGGTGCTGACCCCCAAGGTCAGCAGCAACATGGTCATATCGACGGGACCGAGTCCGAGGATGATGGTCCTGTTTGTGAGGAACCCGATGGTGAGGACGGCTGGAATGGTGAGACTGATCGTCGCCAACACGGACCCCAGCAGAACGTTGACGGACCGCTGGAGCTGGTTCGCCAGGGCTGCACGCGCCGCGCCGAGCGACTCCGGAGCCAGGATGAGCACGGCAACCAAAAGCCCGCCCAAGGCCGACGGCGCATGCCACTCACGGATGGCAAAATTGATCGGCACCGCCATCTGTTTGCTCAGAATGATGACCGGGGCAAGATACATCAGCAAAAAAAGCGTGTGATACCACACGGTGTGGAGCGCACAGTCATCACCCTCCCCATGCGGCGGTCCGGCTGCAGCGTCTTCTGGGTCGGACGACACGAAATAGTTGCGATGACGCAAGTTCTGGATGGCCAGAAACACGCCGTACAGCCCGACCGACATGACGATGTGAAACACGGCTTGAAACGGCGAGAGGGTCGGACCGGGAGACGAGGTCGTAAAGGTCGGCAGGATGAGGCTGAGCACGGCCAACGGCACAATCACCGCGAGAAACGCGTTGGCGCCTTGCAGATTGTAGGTCTGTTCGTGGTACCGCAAACCGCCCAGCAAGAGCGACAAACCGATCATGCCGTTCATCACGATCATCACCGCCGCGAACATGGTATCCCGGGCCAGCGACGACCCGCCCTCAGCGTGATACATGATCGCCGCGATCATCATGATTTCAATACCGGCAACGGACAGCGTGAGGACGAGCGTCCCGAGAGGCTCGCCGAGCTTGACGGCCAGCACCTCCGCATGACGAACAACCGCAAGCGCCGAGAACAGCACCACGCCGAACAGCCAAAGCAGGAGGAACGCAAGCCAGATCGGGTTGGACAAGTCGGCCAGCCACCGTTGACCGAACACGAGAAACGCCGCTGCCGTCGCGATGCTCCCCAGAAGCGGCCATTCCCGTTGGGCGATACCCGCCATGCCCAATCGCGACACACTGTGTGGAGAGAGGACGACGTCAGTCTGTGGTTGCTGTATCTTCGTCTGCATAATTCTGTTCAGTGACTGTCCGGGCATGGTATCCGCACTCCCATTCCTCGCCGGTGGGACTGCAGGCACAATGCGGCAATGGTGCGAGACAACCTGCGCTAAACTGAAATTATTGTTGGGGCAGTACGGGTCGTAGACTACTGAGTTAACTACTGCCTGTCAACGAGACCCAGCCTCAGGCAGGATGCCGGAACAGTCGCTCTCCTCACATGCGCGTCGCGCCGTTTCACATGCAGCGCTCTCGCATCGTTCAGACTGCCCGATTGTTTTCTTTCAATGGAGAACGGATTACTACTAAGATGGCTGAACCGATGATGGCCTTGCGGCCCTGCGGATCATTATTTTTTATCAGAAAGCCCCTTCCCCATGTCCATACAGTGGTTTCCGGGTCACATGAACAAGGCGCGCAGAGAAGCGGCCAAGACGATGGAGGTGATCGATGTCATCGTCGAAGTGCTGGATGCGCGCATACCGAACGCCAGCCGCAATCCGCTGATCGAAGAGCTGCGACTGGTCCGTCAGCGCCCTAGCCTGAAAGTGCTCAACAAGGCCGACCTCGCCGATCCCGTCGTCACTCAGGCCTGGCTCGACCTCTATAACCGGCAACCGGGCGTTAGCGCCGTGGCCCTCTCTTGTAGTCATGCAGGCGATGCCGCCAAGGTGCCCCAGCTTTGTCAGCCCCTCGCCCCCCATCGCAACAGCAGCGTGAAGCCGCTGCGTATGCTGATCATGGGAATCCCCAACGTCGGCAAATCGACCCTGATGAACCGGCTCCTCAATCGCCGCGTCGCCCGCGTGGGCGACGAACCAGCCGTGACCAAAGTCCAACAGCGTCACAAACTGAACGACCATATGGCCGTCACCGATTCACCCGGACTGTTGTGGGGAACCATCAAAGACCCGAACGTGGGCCTCCTGCTCGCCACGATCAATGCCGTGGGCCACACGGTCGTCGATGACGAAGCGGTCGCCGAGTTTCTCGCCACCATCCTGCTCACGCGCTATCCTGCCAGGCTCACGACCCGCTACGGTTTTACGGTGGAGGGACTGACCGGTGCAGGTGTGATCGACGCCGTCGCAAAAAAGCGCGGCTGCCTATTGACCAGGAGCGGCGGCGGGCTGGACCGGGACAAAGCGGCGAGAATTCTTTTATCGGACTACCGAGACGGCACACTCGGCCGGACCAGCTTAGAGTACCCAGGGACACGACTAGAAGAGGGGAAGTTGACGGCAGGCGTGTGAAAAACCCCTCGCGAGATCTACGGAAACGACCAGTTTATATACTGTAGGGGTGTGTCCGATTGATTTCGTTTCTTGAACCACGCAAACTTAAGAAAGAATTTGAATAGGATCCGCGCCTCACACCCCTAAAATGGATCCCGAATAGTTTTCTCTTTTTTAGCATCTTTTCTTCTTCTCAGACCAATCGTCAATAAAGTAGAATGACCCATTTCCCACCACCCACGGTGAATTCGAAGAGGGAGATGAACGATGAGCCACCCAGATGAATAGGCCTTCGTGCGATTCCATACATCCCATTGATTCCATCGATCATCGTTCGGGATCGGAGAGGTTCGAATGGAAGGCCATGCTCCCCTTCCTGAGCATCCATCTGATGTGTCTGTGGGTGTTCCAGACCGGAATCAGCTGGGAGTGGGTGGCACTGGCGATGGCGAGCTATTACCTGAGAATGTTCGCCATCACGGCAGGATATCATCGCTACTTTTCCCATCGCTCATACAAGACCAGCCGGGTCTTCCAGTTTTTCTTGGCATTTTTCGCCATGACGTCCGCGCAAAAAGGCGTGTTATGGTGGGCCTCACACCATCGGCATCACCACAAACACTCGGACCAGGAAGAAGATCGCCACTCCCCGCTGCATAGAGGATTCTGGTTTTCCCATGTCGGATGGCTGCTCTCCGAGGAGTATGATCGGACCGATTTCGCTCTCGTAAGGGACTGGGCTCAATACCCCGAGCTACGCGTACTCAACCAATTACACTACGTTCCTCCCATCCTCTATGCACTACTGATGTTTATGCTGTGGGGGTTCCCGGGATTGATCTGGGGATTCTTCATTTCCACGACCGTCCTGTATCACTGCACGTTCTTCATCAATTCCCTGACACACATTGTCGGCCGGGTTCGATACAACTCGCGCGATGGAAGCAAGAACAGTTTCGTTCTGGCGGTACTCTGTTGCGGAGAAGGCTGGCACAATAACCACCATTACTACCAGTCGGCCGTCAATCAGGGATGGTTTTGGTGGGAAGTGGACTTTTCCTACTACATATTGACCATGCTCTCCTGGTTCGGAATCGTGTGGGACCTGAGAATCCCTCCTGACCACATCAAAAAAGCCAAGATCTTCGCTCCCGGGAACGTCGTACAGAGGTGGCGAGAATCAGCGGAGCGGTAACTCGTATGGCAACATATGCCATTGCGGCCCTTACTCCGGCCTGATCGACTCGGGATGATTTGCGTGGAACGAACCATACACCATGTCAAGCACGCTATGATGCATACGTATGCAAGACAGGAAAATATTACGCGGGATGCTCAAAAAGTCCGTCCAGCAAGGCCGCAGCGGGTGAAGGACCGAGGAGGTACAAACCGCACTTCGTGTGGGCCGTTCGCCCGTAGAATGGATCTTGGCGAACGGAAAAGCTCCTACAGCGATTCCGATCTCCGAGAATCTCTTTCGGTACGTTGAGGGTCTGAACGATGCGAGAACGCTGCTGGCGGACTTTTTCAGCATCCCGCTAGGAAAGACGGTCATCTCTATGAACTCAAAGCAACTTGTTCAAGGATTGCTCGAAAAGGCTCAGATCCACATCAATGGGTCCCAGCCGGGGGATATCCTGATACACAACGATCGATTCTACGATCGCGTCCTGGCTGAGGGATCGCTTGGACTCGGGGAGTCGTACATGGAGGGCTGGTGGGACGCCAATCGGCTCGATGAGTTTTTTTTCAGGTTTCATTCGGTCGAACTCGACAAATCCGTGCGCGATAAGCAGCTCATTCTGAACTCGTTCAAGGCTCGCCTGTATAACATGCAGGATAAGCGACGGTCGAAACGGGTCGCGCAACACCACTATGACTTGAACACCGATTTTTACGAACGCATGCTTGGCCCTCACATGCAATATACCTGTGCCTATTGGAAGCGAGCGAAGAATCTGACGGAGGCGCAGAAGCATAAATTGGATTTGATTTGTCGAAAGCTGCAACTCAAGCCGGGTGAACGCGTTCTGGAGCTGGGCTGCGGGTGGGGAGGATTCGCTCATTATGCTGCAGCCGACTATGGCTGCTCGGTGGTCGCCTACAATATCTCCGAACAACAAGTGGCCTATGCACGTCGCTGGTGTGCCGGACTTCCCGTAGACATCATGCTCAAGGACTATCGTGAAGCGAGTGGGGAGTTCGACAAGGTCGCCGCCATCGGAATTTGCGAGCACGTGGGATTCAAGAATTACCGCGCGCTCATGGAAGTGGCCCACAGGACGGTCAAGCCGCACGGGCTATTTTTGCTCCACAGCATCGGGAACAACGGCTCGGTCACTACCGGCGATCCATGGTTCGATAAATACATTTTCCCGGGCGGCATGCTTCCCTCCGTGGCGCAACTCAGCGCCGCGATGGAAGGGCTCTTTGTCATGGAGGACTGGCATAATTTCGGATCTGACTACGACACCACGCTCCTGGCATGGCAGGAGAATGTCGACAAGCAGCAGGGGCACATGGCAGCAGGTTTCGACGAGCGCTTCTCTCGCATGTGGCGCTACTACCTGCTTTCTCTCGCAGGGGCCTTCCGTGCCCGCACCATCCACCTCTGGCAGATCGTGATGTCGAAGCGTGGCCTGGTGGGCGGATATGAACCAGTTCGGTAATGGCCATGATTTCGCCCGAGGACCATGCGCGCAAACGGAGGGCGTTGGTCAACACCCTCCGAACATCCAGCACGACCGGATCCCTCGCACTCGAGAAATCGACCTCAAATCTTTTCAGGCAACGTGCCCAGGAACCGAGGCACAGATTGGATGTGCGCCACTTCAATCAGGTGATCCACGTTGACGAGAAAGACCGTTATGCAGAAGTAGAAGGGATGACGACCTACGAGGACCTTGTCCGTGAGACTCTGGCATTCCAGCTGATGCCTTCCATCGTGCCCCAACTGAAATCCATTACCATTGGCGGAGCGCTGGCGGGGGTGGGAATCGAATCATCTTCGTTCACGTATGGCTTTGTCCACGAAACGGTACTGGAAATCGACGTCCTCCTGCCCGATGGGACGATCGCGGTCGCCACGAAAGATAACGAGCACCGAGAGTTGTTTTTCGGCTTTGCCAATTCCTATGGCACGCTGGGCTATGCGCTCAAAGTGAAAGTGCTGCTCGTGCCTGTCACGAAATTCGTCAAACTCCGGCACGAACGTTATTCCGATCTGGACACATACTTTCACGCGCTTGAGCGTGTCTGCCGGGACCGGCAGGTGGATTTCGTCGACGGCACGCTGTTCGATGAACACGAATTCTATATTACGACGGGCGAGTTCGTCGACCAGGCCGAATGGCTCAGCGATTACACGTATCGGCACATCTATTACCGGTCGCTCCAACTCAAAAAGGTCGACTACCTCACGACGCACGACTATCTATGGCGATGGGACACCGATTGGTTCTGGTGCTCGAAACATTTTCTCGCACAGCATCCGTTCGTGCGGTGGCTTTGGGGGAAAAAATATCTTCGCTCCACGGTGTATTGGAAGCTGCGCAACCTATTCAACAGTTCACGCTTCGCACAACGGGTTGCCGAGGCTGTGAGGGGGCGGCAAGAGCTGGTGATTCAAGACGTGGAGATCCCGCTTGAACATGCGCCTGCGTTTGCGCGTTTCTTCAACAGGGAGATCGGGATCAAGCCTGTGTGGGTCTGTCCGGTCGCGGCATACGATCCAACAGTCTCGTATCCGTTGTATCCGATGAATCCCCGGACACTGTATATCAACTTCGGGTTCTGGGACGCCGTCCCCACCGATCACGAGGATGGGCATTTCAATAGAAAGGTAGAAGCTCAGGTTCGGGAGCTGCACGGAAAAAAATCTCTCTATTCGAATTCGTTTTATTCACGTGAGGAGTTCTGGCAGTTGTACGACGAACGAGCCTACCGCACACTCAAAACCCGATACGATCCGACTGCCAAGCTGAAGGATCTGTACGAGAAATGCGTCCTTAAGAAGTGACTCCTCGGACCTGTCGTCTTTGCAGGTCTTTCTAGTTCGAAGAAATCAGGAACCGTATCTCGCCGGCTAGCTTCATCGGGGCCACGGCATCTCTGCCGTGGAATTAAAGACGATGAGAAGAAGGCAGAGGAAGAAACGGCTCCTCCGCCACCGCGAGAGGCGTCTCACCTATTTCGAGACTCACAACACCATTTTTTCGCTATTCAGTTGTCAAAGAACAGGTCCGTACTTCACTCAGCGCACGGTCCGCACACATTCCTCCCGCACTCTGTTGTAATGCGTCCCATTGTCTGGCCTTTGAAGTGAACATGGAATATCCAATCGTCCTGGAACAAGATCCCGAAACCGGGGGATACGTGGTGTATTGCCCAACCTTGAATGGGTCGTATCCCAGGGCGACACCGAAGAAGAATTCTTGGACAACATCCAAGATGCCATCAAGACGTATCTCGAAAGCATCGAGGATCTCAAACGGTTGAAGAAGCTGTGGTGCTCAACGCCTTTCGGCATCACAGATGTCTTCACCTTGGACCGAGGCACTAATCTGCTTGAGGACCGAGTGCTCAACGCCTTTCGGCATCACAGATGTCTTCACCATCCTCCGGGCCGAGCTCCTTTCGAATTCGTTGCTGTGCTCAACGCCTTTCGGCATCACAGATGTCTTCACGCGCTGCTCGCACCATGCCTCGACCGATTCATATTGTGCTCAACGCCTTTCGGCATCACAGATGTCTTCACACGTTTTCGGCGGTCTTCGCCACGCGCTGCTGCAAGTGCTCAACGCCTTTCGGCATCACAGATGTCTTCACATCGACCTTCAGATAGTAATGTCCACCCGCCTCGAGTGCTCAACGCCTTTCGGCATCACAGATGTCTTCACGATCGAACGCGGCCACACCAGCCAGTTCGCAGACGTGCTCAACGCCTTTCGGCATCACAGATGTCTTCACCGCGTTTGGCTAAGTGTGCGTTGTTTCAGGGCTCTTCCGGAACCGTTTCACGCACCTTTGCATTTTCGTTCTTCTTTCCCTCTTGGAAAATATTCTTGTTCCTCTTGTTGCCCGAATGTGTTGAATCACCAAGCAATCACTGTATTCAGGTATCGCCAACCGCTGCCTTTGAATATTTCTCAGGGCTTTCAATCCCTTGCAACGTTCTCCGCATTCTCACGTGAAACATTCATCGGTCCCTGAATCGTCGCCGCAGTCGAACGTCACAGCACCTTGAACTTCTCGTGCTCACAGGTCCAGTCGTTCTTCTGGCCGTCACCTTGTATCTCAAGGCGCGATGCACAACCAGGACACAGGCTCGCAATCATCAGGCTATCCACCGGATCGAGCAGCGTTGCTAATTCCCACCGCAGTTGCTCGCTCTGGCGTCGGGTCAATCGGCATCGGAAGATCGAGTATTGGAGACTATGCCCATAGCCCTTGAGGAGCTTAAACACCCGCCGCCACCGCTTGGGATCACGGATGTCATAGCAGATCAAATACCACGCTTGATCCTCTCCCATAGTTTCATCGCAATCGCAGCCGCGCGAATAGGCCAGGTTCCCCCGCCCATTCTTTCTCCAAAAGACGCACCTCCAGCTCGATGAGCCTGGCGTACGACAATGAATAGCTGGTCACCGGATGCTTCCATCGATCTTCCTTGCGTCGCTCGTACACTTCGATGGCTTTCTTCCGACCTGCCTCGCTGAGCCAGACTTGGGGACCAGCTTTCGTGAAATCCGCCTCCGGGTCCCATTGCAGACGATTGAGCGACGCCACCACTGGCATGTCCCACATGGGCACACGAAACTCTTCGATGACATCCATCACGAGCGGGTGGGCCGCCGATCGTGGCCGGTGATAGAAACCAAACGCCGGTTCCAAGCCGACTGCCACAATGGCCTGGATCACATCCTTGTACAACAACGAGTAGCCGAAGCTGAGCAACGCATTGAAGCAATCTTGCGGCGGCCGCCGCGAGCGACCCGAACAGGTCAGGCGGGAATCCAAATCCTTTCTCAAAATTCCGGGAAGGGCGGCAAAATAAGCCCGACCGGCTTCGCCCTCATGGCCTCGCAAGGAATCAATTCCCTCGACATGCCCCATCGCAGCCAGTGCGATACGGATGGCCTCGACCGCTTTCTGCACGCCATTCGTCTCTCGGTCGCTTCCCTGCGAAGCGCGAAGCAGAAACCGAAGCTGGCTGGCTCCCCTAGCAAGCGCAAGCCGCTTTGCGAGCCGAAACGCCAGACCCGGATCACGCAAGGCTTCATACTGACGGATTCGTCGCTGAACGGGACTGGTTCCGGCGACAAGCCCGCCGACATAGTTGCCTCCGCCCGTCAGCCAGTGCAGCCCCACTTCGTGATGCGCACACAGATGAATAGCCTGAGTCGTCACTTGGGCATGCCCATGAATGACCACTTCGCCGATATCCCGAATGGGAAACGCGGTTTTCTCCCCTTCACGCGGAACCACGACCAGACGATCACCAGATCGGGTCAGGCGGGCACCATGTTCCGTCACATGCAACGACTGGCGCTCACGATCCGGTGGGAAGAGCCGAATCGGTTCTCGTTCTTCATCGCGAGCCAAGCGCTCTTCTTCCGGCAGACACACCGGTGCCAGAGAACAGCGCGCACACAGGCGTTCGTTCTCCGTGATCGGCGGCCGTTCCACCGACTGACGCAACGCTCGCGCACGGGCGACGGCCTTACGGACATCTTCACGCGCAACCTCATTGACAGGAACTCCCACGGTGACCTTGTCGGCATGGTAGCGAATGCGAGCTTCTTCGATGGCTACGCCCAGGTGTTCTTCAACCAACAGCGTATAGGCAGAAACTTGAAGCCGGTCACTGGGCCACGGTTCCGGACCAGCTTCCCCCTTGGCTGACCGGCCTCGCTTGTGCTCATAGGGAATCATCTGACCATCTCGTCGGCGCAGACAATCTATCTTGCCCTTCAGACCGAGAGCTTCGCTTTCAAGCACGAGGCTGACAATCTCTCCTTCGTTCGCTGCGAGTTCCTCGTGCAAGCGCCGTCCGGCATAGACGGCTGCATCCGCGATGCGAATCTCCTCAACTTCTTCCAGATAGAAGAGTCGCTCGCAATAGGCCAAGGCGTGCAAGGCCATCACGCGGATGAGGGGCTCTGAATTGCAGTCAGTAGTCATTGAACCATTCTGCTAAGCAATTGCGTGATGATCTTTTCTCTACTTCTTGTTTCCCCTCTTGTTCTCCTTCTTGGGTGCTTGCGCCTGTTCAGGTGGCTCAAAAGATGTCCAAGCTGATTCCGGAATTTCTGCAACGGCATCTTTAAGAGGCACATAAAGGAGCGCTCGCGTCTGAGACAAGTCGCTGCGATCAATCCAGACGGTCAGTCGGCACTGGCGAACGCTCAACTCATCATGGTCTTTCGTCAAGCGCCTGTACCAGTAAGCAAGACCTGGCGATGGCTCTTCCTTCAGAACATCGATCATGAAATTGTTGTCGCCAAGAAAAGGAATGCCATATCTGAAGTGGCCACCTGGAGCCCATCGCCCACCCTCCTGTAATCCCTCTCTCACTTGCGCTTCAAGCCCGGCATTCCCGCGCAGGCAAATATAAGCGTCCAATCCAGATAAGAACTCTCTCCTCACCGGCTGAATGTTGTATTTTGCCCCCTTGCACGCTGCAGCATGTTCCTGACCCGTCGTGCCAACCGGGTAATTGTGCAGTTGTTGATAGATGCTCTGGACCTCTGGGAAGGTAATGGCCCCTAATGCGATCTGCACTCTTGGCAACCCTAGCCTGGTCAAGGTCATTGGCGTTCGCCCATCATCAAACCGTGATTCAATGCCTGCGATATTCAACACCAGTCCATAGGCCGAGCTCGGGGTGATGAATGGCGCGGTAGGTCGATATGATCCCGCAGTGAGGGTGCGGAACGTTGCAAAGGGAGCCTTAACGCGCAGCCATAGCATTGTTGGCCTCCAGTTGGAGAAAGCCTCGCCCACAAATCTGATTTGCAACTGCATCGAGAGCTTGGTTGGCCATTCGGAACAAATTGACACCTTTGGCCTTCAGTTGCTCTTGCGTGGAGCTAATCAGCGCCGACTTCACTATTTGGCCACCAATATAAAACTCGTTGCCTGCATAGTCGTTGTGGAGCACCCCATCCACAACTTCTGGAAATGACCCATCAGGTTTGAATCCATAAGTCTCATATCCCGCCACAAGTGAATCCGTCACGCGAATCACAATGCTCGCCGGCGCCATCTCGAAGTAGCTGCGAGCGTGATTCCCAGCAACACCGTTGAGTTCTGAAATGGCCTTAAGCATATGGCAAAGCCAGTCTTTCTGCTGTTCCCCCTTGGTCTTATACGGTTTCTCGTCAGGCGCTTTAACACCCTCAGCGAGCTTCCCTTTGTCGTCCAGTTTGCAATCGTGTAGGTTGATGGCAAAAGGGAATTGAAAGGCTGTCACCGAAGTTTCACGGTGAAGAAGGGCAGACGTCGGAGCATTCTGCCAAGGGCTCTTTTCGTTTTTCACCGTTAATGGTGACTGAGTAAACAAGGCATCGTGCCGGTAGGGTTCTAACGCCTTCGCAAGATTCATTCGAAGGACCGAATCCCGTTTGAACTGAAATTCTCGCTCCTTGACTACCTTGTCAGGAATCTGAGCGCGATCGGCTACCAAATAGCCGAAGAAGAAATCGTCTACAAACTTCGCAGGGTATGGGTAATCCAAAAATCGGACGGCAAGCTGCTCTTCGTTGTTGAGACGTGTCCGATTACACGGCAGACCATACGAGGCCAGGATCTCGCGCAGGGCATTGCGCATCGCTTCTGGTGAGATTACTGGATATTCGTGTCGTCCATAGGTCACCTTCTGGATCACGCTCCGATTTTCTTCTGATTCTCCACGGTAGTTAGCGGAAGGAGCGGGGTACGTCAGCGCGGTTGCAAAGATGTTCATACGATCCTCCTTGTTCCAATCCAGCGGTTACACATTCGAGAGACCAGATAGCGCGAGCATAGTGAGTGCTTTGACTTCTTCCCATCGCTCATCAGCCAAAATAGCGTCCGCCACTGTTTGGTACTCCGCCTCAGGCAAGAACTGCGGGACCGAGCAGATCGTCCCAGTAAAGTAAGACACGAAATCCTCCCGTGCCTTGCAGGCGCGGAGTCTCAGAAATGCATCGGCGCAAACTTTCTCTCGAACCTCTCGGTATTTCTGAGGAACGTTGATTCGCTCCCTTCCGGTTGATTCATCTTTCACCTTCTTGTTCTTGAATTCGTCCCACTTGATTCCCGATTTGGACTCTGATTTTCGGTACACATAGGCTTTCACTAAGCCGTGAACTCGTTGTGACAGAGCCTGATCGACTGACGAAGCACTTGTCATGCGGACCTCCTTGCCTGCGATTCAACCTCAAATCGTCGCCGAACATCCGACGAAAATCTATGAGCCTTTGGACCGATAAATCCTTCCTTGGGACTCTTCGCAAAGACACGGTCGAACTCCCTGTACCATGGCTCTCCTCGGATCAAGTTTAGGATAAGCTGCCTTCTGAAAAGGACAGAGTAATATTTGTCACGAATGGCTTCATACTGCTCAAGAATGCGACGGGCTACAGGCACCCGGTCCGTGCCCAGCATGTGGATGCTATTCCCTCTTTTTTCAAGGTGGAATACTTCCATACCTGTCACGTTGGCGATATCGGCTTGTGCTTGCACCAAGCCCAACAAGTGGTGCAGATACTCCAAGCCTCCCTCTTGAGGCAGCGCAACGACTGCCTGTTTAGGTCTGTACCCAGCCATCTGGGTTCCTAATTGGCCAAGCGTCTCCACAAAGTCTTGAACGAATCCGCTGTGATCTGAAACATCAGGGATAGCGAAGACATACCCGGAGAATTTTGTCTTGCCATCCCGCTCGATAATTTCAGGAACATATACGCCCATCACAACGGGCCAGAAATGAAGGAGGAAGGCTTCATCCGCCCGCCCTCTGAAAGGTATACGTTCGGCGTTTTCAGCTTGCGCACCGACAAAAATGGAGCTTGCAATCGGAACTGTATAAATCTTGTTCTTCTCACAATCCTCTTGGAACCTCCGCAGTATTTTCCATGTTTCCCCGGTTTCCGAAGGCACTTTTTTCTGTGCCCGTTGTTCATAGGGGAGACGCGTTTTCGGCACGCCTCTCAGAGTTCCCCAAATTGCATCTCGCCACAGTTTGAGCCAAACCTCCGGCAGACTGAAGGTTGCGAGGAACTTACCTTTGGGGATCACTTGAGAATAGATGTAGACAGTTTTTTCCTTTCCCGTCTTGGCATCGAGCTTCTTCTCTTCACGTAACGGAGGTACAATCCGTTTGCTTTTGTCCTTTCGCTTTGTGTTGGATTCCACTTCTCCCATTGTCGCGTCGTAGAGATCGTTGAACAACACAGTTAGGGAGTCCTCGGTGATTCGCACAGAGATCGTCTGATCTTGGTTGGTGTTTATTTTAGGAACCGGCTTGATCTTTCGCTTGCGCAATGACTCAACAAGAACAAGCAAACCAGCGAGCCCTGCCCTGTGCTGAGTCGTAGGAAGAACAAATGGATCATAGATCAGTTCAATTGTCCGATCTGGCACGAGCCACCTCCTCTGGGTCTAAGAAACCGAAGCGCGGGTTGTATTGCGCAGCCGAGGCTTCCCGCAAATACCGACCTAACCTCGAATTCTCTCTGGCAAAGCGCTTCGGCACGGGAATGATTAGACCATCAGCTATTGGATTATCTCTTCGCTTCGCATTGATAAAGTCTTCAATATCATCGCCAAGCACACTATCGACGGTGAAATCTTCACCCTCTCGAAACGCTTCTTCTGAACTCATTGCATATGGACCACCGTCCAAAAATCCGTTGTAGCTTCCTTCGATAAAGGGATCGAGCACATCCATGTGGGCTAAATAGTCGCCGAGGTCAGCATGCGTGAGTCGGCGCTGTTGCTTTCCCATCGCTGCGATAAAAGCAGTTCCTTCCGCCATCTCCTCCTTTTCGTACGGCTTGTGATTGGCTGGTGTATAGACAAACACCTTTCCCTCCCGCTCTGAGCTTGGGATAGGTTCGCGGCAACAGCGACCCATGCGCTGAATCAGCGACGGCACCGGTGCGACTTCGGTGATCAGCACGTCAGCATCCAGATCCAGACTCATTTCGCAGACTTGGGTAGTCACGGCAATGACAGGATTCGTGAGCCCGCGTCTAAAGCCTTGCACAACCTCACCATGTCGGTCCCTTCGGTCACAAAGACGAAATCGGCTGTGATAGCAGAGAAGGTTGGCCTTGTGACCCAATGTGGACCTCAGTCGAAGCGCCTTCTGTTGGCACCGTCTGACCGAGTTCGTGACCCAGAGCACCTTCTTATTGTCGCGGTAAGCCTGAATCGCCAATTGCTCCACTTCTTCTTCGGTGGTAGTCGCCAGTTGGTAACGAGACGCCTCCGCCTGCCTTTTCAGATCCTCAAACGCCTCCTTTGTTTGCGGGAAGACTTCCAGGCCACAACCATCCCGTAGCACTTCAAGGCGGTCAGCAGGCAGACTAGCAGTCATACAAAGAACAGGAATATCGAAAAACTTCAGAAATCGTTCGAGAGCGCTGAACATGCCTTTATCGAAACTGTGAACTTCGTCCACGACCACCACACTGTCAGCCAACACAGGCAAGAGACACAGTGATGCGTACTGATTCCGCATGAAAGCCAAGAAGCTATCCACTGTGGCGCTGAAGACTCGTTTCGGCCAGTACCCCAGAGCGAATAATCGCTCTGTCACATGGTAGTCTCCCCCATGCCGTGGATCGCCAGGATTCTCAAAAAGTCCTGCGAGATCATATGCAGCCGTTCCGTGGAGCAAGGCGGCATCTTCACCTCCGGCCCACGACACATAGTCTCGAAACCCTTCTGTCGCTGTACCACGAGTCGGGTAAAGGAACAGAACCCGTGAAGCTGATCGTCGACCAAGTTGAGACCTTATCCATCGCCAGGCAGCTAACGTTTTCCCCGTTCCACAACCCGAAAGAAGTAACGCACGTTCACCTAGATCATCAGCAGCTTTCTGGAAACCATGCCACTTAAAGGTCTGCCCCGATTTTCTCTCAACTTCCTTCATTCTTGGCATAATGATCTTTTCATCAATCCAGTCCGGCGTCAGCGGGTCATTCCCAAAGCAAAGGGGAATCCAATCCCTGAGTGATTGCCCCTCTCGCACTAGCGCTGAGCCTGCAGAGTCCGCAGCGAGCAACCCTGCCTTCACCGCGACAAGAAAGCGACGCCGATTCTCGTTCTGCACCAAGTCTTTCTTGAAGCTATGCATCGCACGGCTAAAATCCCCTTGCCTTCCTTTATGGGGATCAACATCTGTCTCAAATGACCATTGCCTATCGAAAGACGATAGGTCATAGGTTTCGTCTCCGAGCATCTCCGACGCCATGTGCAAACAATCCAAGAACTCAGGAGCCTGTGTGAACACACGAAACGACTCAAGATCTGGTTCGAGGCGTTTCCCAAACTCAGCGTCGTTAACCTTTAAGTGATGCGAGAGGACTGCTGCAATAACAATCTCAACGTCCACCCCCAAACTTCTGTGACCTGACAACCACGTCCGCATTGGCTCTGAGTAAAGCAATAACGCCGAGAGGTGTTCGTGACGTATCGCCTGCGTTCCCTCTTTTCGAATCGCTTTCTGAAACCCGTCGTTTGCTTTGCCCAGATCGTGAAAAATTGCAGCGAGCTTCAGATTGAGCATAAATTCTCGGAATTGTGCTGGCTGAAGCCTGAAGAAACGAACCCATTCCTTTCCGAGTCTGGTCGGTTTCTCTGCAGATCCGAACAGATATTCAGCAGCATCACGGACTGTAGCTATATGTTCAGAGAGTGTTACCTCTCGACCGCCTACAGGGCTTTTTGCCAAAAGCTTTTCTGGCACAACTACCTCCGAAACGGCACGAACACCCCGCAGCCCATCCGCCGTCGCCCGCCGATTCCGACCTCTTGGATTTTTATTGAGTCTTCCGCGTCTAACTCCGTAGCAAGTATTTCAAATCCCACTACCTGCTTATCTTTCACGCGAAAGGTCCGCCGTTCTCCAAGTTCAAGATTCGCCCGCCCGCCCATCGTTTCCAGCTGCCGTCTTGCCGCATCCAGAAACTGCTCTGATTCCATGAAGCCCTTGATGGTCACCAAGCGAGCATAAAGCGCTGCAGCAGGTCGAAGTGCCCGCACCTCCGGTACGCCCACCCGGAAACGATGACCATCCACTTCGATTGTCTTGCCTGCCAATTTCAAGAACTCGCGAATCCGGTCATCCTGTGTGCGAACGATCAGCCGCGATGCTGGAGACAGCAGCAAGCACCCATTGCCATCGAATCGCCCGCGAACTGGATGCACTCCAATGCCTTTCGCATCGTGTAGTTCAGGCACAACCCGATTGATCGCCGCATAGAGGGCATACCCGTGATCTACAGAGATCGCAGTTCCCATCAGTCTGAAAGCCAAATCAATCGTGAGCATGGAGTTCTCCGATCTGTCATGAATGCAAGAAGTCAACCGTTCGCTCACTATCTCCAGTCATCGATTTCCTCGCGATCGTCCTGGTGCCGCGAATCCGAATCCATCCAACGGTCCGAACGGCGCGTTGGGGTTGTACTTGTTCGCTAGTGTCAACAGCACACCATCGACCGCCACATCCAGGCTCCTGCCCTGTTCAGCCAAGGTTCCTCAACGGCTTCTTGACAGAGAGACGACGCCTCATGTAATTACATCGTAGTCACATGTTCGGAAGCTCGATTCGGCCATGAAAACCAAGATCGTCCGCATCGGCAACTCGCAAGGCATCCGTATCCCCAAGTCGCTGCTTCATCAATGCCATCTCGACGGTCCTGTAGAAATCGACGTCCAGGGAAACCAGTTGGTGGTGCGGTCAGCCTCGCGACCCCGCAGTGGGTGGGAGGAGGTGTTTCGCACCATGCACCAGGCCGGCGACGACCAATTGCTCGACCGTGAGCGCTTAGCTCCTTCCCGTTGGGACCGGGACGAATGGCAGTGGTAGTCCGTCGATTCGAGGTGTATCTCGTTCGTCTCGATCCCACGGAAGGCCGTGAGATCCGAAAGACTCGTCCCTGCCTCGTCATTTCGCCGGATGAAATGAATCGCCACATCGATACGGTAATCGTGGCGCCTATGACGACCAAGGGACGCCCGTATCCGACCCGTGTGCCGGTTCGTTTTCGCCGCAAGACGGGCCAGATTGTGTTGGATCAACTCCGCACCGTGGACAAAACCCGCCTGGTCAAACGCCTCGGGGCGGTCGACTTGAATACGTCGAATCAGGTTCTGGCTCTTCTTGCGGAACTGTTCGCACCCTAATTCCTGCTGTGGCATATCATTTACTTCTCCCTTTCCGATTCCCAGTATTTCCATCCAACGGCGCAAAGGGCACGTCGGGGTTGTACTTATTCGTCGGGTTCAGCGGATTGTCCGGGTGGTACTGATTCACCGGATTGAAGGGATTGTTCGGGCTGTACTCATTGACCGGGTTGGCGGGATTGCCTGGATCGTAACGGTTGACGGGATTGAAGGCGCTGTCGGGATCGTAGGCATTGGCAGGATTGCGCGGATTGTCCGGTTGATACTGCATGGCCGGGTTAAAGATGTTGTAGTCGCGTTCGTAGCGCGGATCGAAGCCCATCTCGGCATTGCTCGGCATGGGCCACAGACACATCATCGCAAGCAGCATGCTGTATTTCATGGTTGCCTCCTTGTCGGCAGATTCATCGTACCCTGCCCATGATACTGGACGACTGTGACATCGGAGGTCCTTATGGAGACACGCAACTGCGCCGCAATACTCGCTCCCTTTCGATACCTTGACCAGATCGCGGGTGACATTTGGGGTCAATCCCGGAAGAACGTGCTCTTGGCTATCTGGTCTATTTGGTCTGTTGTGTTGGTTGAACGGGCCAACCCAGATAGACCAGACGAACCAGACAGACCCGTTTAGACATGTCCTGTCACAGGGCCTCCAACATTTTCCTGGCTTCCTGCTTGACCGCCGTGCGCAATGAGTCCGGCCCGACCACCCGCACCCCGCTGCCGAAGCTGAGCACCCATCCCACCACTTCACGACTATCCGCCACTGAGAGAACCATCTGCATCCGCCCACCCGATAAACGCTTGAGTTGCTGACTGGGATGCCAGATGCGATCTTTGACCCAGGCGGCTGTCGGCTTATCGAATTCCAGCTCTACCGTTATTCGAGGCCCGCGCATGACGGTGAGTGAATCCTCAATAAACGCATCGAAGTCGAAATGGAGCGGGATTTGGTAGGGGAAATCGGTCGGCGTCACGGACTTGATGCGCTCGACCGCGAACATGCGCGGCTCTTTGCGCAGATGACAGTAGCCGACGAGATAGAGACCTCCGGAGGCAAACCAGAGTCGATAGGGATCGACATCTCGACGAGTCATCCGGCCACGGGACGCGGAATCGTACCGCATCTGTATGCGCGTCTTGTGCTCGATGGCCTGCGTAATCCGCTCGACGACCTCACGATGGTCCCGATAGCGCTTATGCGGCCCGAGCCCGACGGAAAAGGTACTTTCGAGTTGGTGTGCCAGTTCCAACCCCTGTGGGGGCAATGCGGCGGAGGCTTTGCTCAAGGCGGATTGCAGCGATGTGTGGAGTTCTGTCCCTTCCAGAGGCGCAATGAGGCGGCGACTGACCGTCAAGGCCATGAGTTCGGTGGGAGACAGCCGAAGCGCCGGGATGTTGCGGAACCCCTCTAGAAGTTTCCATCGCACCTGACCGTCGACACGTTCCGTCACGAGAGGACAGCCGAGCGCCTCAATGGCGGCAAGGTCTCGACGAAGCGTGCGCGGATGGCGCATTGCGCCGGGATCGAGCGCCTGGGCCAATTGCTCAAGGGTCAGTCCCTGCCGGGACGCCTCGAGCTTGTGCAGGATTCCCAATTGGCGGACGGCTTGATCGTTCCGTGGCACCCAGCGCCTCTCGCAATCGTGATGTCGTAAGGGTTGCTGAGGATACGCCGCTTTGCCATGGTCAAGCAAGACATCAACACAAGCGGTGCCGGAGGCCGATACCCGCTAGCCTGTGTGATCGTTTCACGATGTGGGAATCGAGGCCATCAACTCTGGATTGGCTGACAAGCGGATGGAGACTGATTGATCTTCCACTACGCGGGTCCTACGAGGGTCGTTTATTTCCTTCCCCTGACATCACACCTTCTCACCCAAGGGAGTCGCCGGACTGCCTTTTACTGCGCGCATCGAGCGACCGTCATCTGATCGATCCTTCCAAGCTCGCTCGTTTCACTCCCCCTGGAATGGCGCTCGTGTTGGTCCCACTGCGGCCGTCGAGCGAGATTACAGATGATTCCTCCAAGCTTGCTCGTTATCTCTTCAGGGATGGGGGCTGATTGATCTTCCACTGCGCACGTTCAACGAAGGCCTTCCTACTCCCTATACCTTTCTTCAGGGGAGTGGCCGAGGTTGCCCTTTACTGCGCGCATCGAGCGACCACAGCTACATCGTGGGCGCTCTGCGAGCAAGAAGGGCACCTGGCCACTCCCTCCCCATCCTTCTTAAGCCGCGCGTTGCGCGAGCACAGAAGATCATCAGTCTCCATCACGCTCCCACTCTGACGAAGTCGATGTACCCACGTTCGACGTCCGTACTCACAAGCTCCACTCGCACCCTGTCTCCGACGTCGAGGCCGCTCGCGCCCGTCACCAATTTCCCTTCGACCGGCGGCTCAAGGAGCCGGACCCAGGTGCCTTTGTCCGACGCACCCGTCACGATAGCGTCGAAGCGCTGCCCGATCCTGGATTTCAGTAACAAGGCGGCAGCGGATTTGCGCAGTTGCCGCTCGACTTTTTCCGCATCGTTTTCTTTCTCGGTACAGTGGTCGGCAAGATACTTCAGTTCTTCCGGTTTGTACGGTGTTGGTGCGCCGGCCAGCGTCGCTTTGATCAACCGCTGAGTGATGAGATCGGGAAAGCGCCGATTGGGAGCCGTGGAATGGGTGTAGCCCTTCACCGCGAGCCCGAAATGTTCAGGAGAGGCTCCCTTCGACTGATCCAGCACATATTCGCCTCTGCCGATGAGCTTCACGATAGCCAGAGAAAGATCGGGAAATCTAATGGGATCGATCTTCTTCCGCTTGACGAGGAAGGTTTCGAGCGCGCCTGCGTCCGGCTCCGGAGGTAAATGCTCGCCCCACCGGGCAGCCACCTCGATGATCCGTTGCCAGCGCTCGGGAGAGCGCAGCACCCGGCGGAAGGATGGCACGCCCTTTCCTCTGAGAAAGGAGACGGTCGCCTGATTGGCCGCGACCATAAAATCTTCGATCAATTCCTTCGCGCGATTCTTTTCTTCGACCCTGAGATCGGCCAATACCTCGCCGTCAAAAACGGCTCGCGGCTCGATCGTTTCGAGACTCAGTGCCCCCTGTTGATGTCGTCGCGCCTTGAGCCGCTGCGCAACCTGGTCTTGAAGACGGAGTTGCGCATCGAGGCCGGGTACGGCCGTTACCCGTTCAGGCGCTGGCGCCTCCCCTACGAGCCATGCGGCGACGCTGTTATAGGCGAGCTTCGCGTGATTACGGACCAGAGCCCTGAAGAGGGACGAGCTGAGGACCCGCCCATCCTCTGCGATCGCCATCTCCACGACGATCGCAAGACGGTCTTGCCCTTCGCCGAGAGACGTCAGATCGGTCGACAATTTTTCCGGCAGCATGGGAAACATGTCGCCGGCCGTATAGACCGACGTCGTATTGTGCTTGGCATGGTCATCCAGGGCGGAGTCCTTCGCGACCAGCGCGTCCACATCGGCAATCGCAACCAGAACCTTCACCGACCGGTCGGAATGTGACTCGGCCACGGTGAGTTGATCGAGGTCCCGGGAATCGTCGTTGTCGATCGACGCCCAAAGGAGACCCGTCACGTCACGCACATTCGAATGCCGGTCGGTGGCCGGGGCCTGTATGCGGGCAACCTCGACCATCGCCGCAGGAGAAAAATCCGGCAATAAGCCGTGTTCGACCATGACGCGACGCGCAATACTCCTGAGATCTGTGCGTTGACTTGGCATGTCCCTCCTACAATCTGGGATGAGACCTCTGTCTATCTTCCCTGGTTATCGAGCGAGCGTTACCTATAAAAATATCCTTCCAAGCTCGCTTGCTTTCCCCCTCTTGGAAGGACACTCATGTTGGTCGACGTGCGGCCGTCGAACGAGGCCCTTCTTAGGGCGCGCGTTCCGGGAGCACAGGACCAACGTGGGTGCCCTTCCCATCCTTTTCATCGTGCGCGTTCTGCGAGCAAGAAGGACACCTGGCCGCTCCCCTTACTTCTTCTTTCTGCGCGCTTCCCCTGCCGTCCCCACCATGACGACCACCGGCGTCTGGGGAGAGAAGGCTTGGTCGATGCGTGGCTTTCCATTGGTCGTGAGGATGACGATTCCCTTGTGGCTCTCGATGCGCTGGAGAAAATGGGCCGTTTCTTCATTGGCATATCGGTCATGGGCATCGCTGACCTTGCTGCGTTTCCCGAACAGCGCGTCTGCTTCGTCGAAGAAGAGGATCGCGCCACTGGCTTCGGCTTTATCAAATACATCGTTCAGATTCTTCTCGGTTTCGCCGATATATTGGCTCTTGACCGCCGACACATCCACCCTGAACAAATCTACGTTCAACGTTTCAGCCAGCGCCTCGGCAGCCTTCCTTCGGCGGAGGGCCGTGGAGCCAGACAGGACCAGGACCGCGGAGGATGCGGTCTTGGACTTCTTTGCGCGACGCACCGGTGTTGTCTTTTCCTTCTTCGCTGCCTGCGTTCTCTTTCTTCTGATCACCTTGACTGCCATGGCTTTCCTCCTGCTTCCTTCAATACACCGGCCTCCTCGATAGGGACTATTCAATCCCCTCACGCCCCTGACCTTCCCGAGCATGCAGGCGGCAACTTGCGGATTTTATCTTCAATTGATCACAATGGCCAGTGACTCGACGTACAAGCTTCAGCCATCGGAAAGACCTCGCGTGATGACACCGGCAGCGTTGATTGAACAGGAACTCGCGGCAGCCGAGGCCGCGCTCCGAGACAACAACGACGGAAAGGCGCGAGTCTGCGCTCGACGCGCCGTGGCTCACGCCACCGAAGCATGGTTGGCGCGGCTCCCTCTTCCACGATGGCGAAGGGATGCGATGGAACATCTCCGGCAGATTCAGCAGGACGAATCCTTCCCTCTTCCCATCCGTCAGGCGGCCGAGCGACTCAGCACATCGGTGACCCGCCAGCACGCAGCCCCCTTCACGACGGATCCCGTCGCCGACGCGAAATTCATCATTGCCCATCTCGATAGCTTCTGAATGATGGCCGCTACCAATTTTCTCTCGTGGAATGGGACCCGTGTTGGTCCCACTGCGCCCGTCGAGCGAGCACATTCTGATCGTGCGCGCTCCGGGAGCACAGAAAACTCTTAGCGTCCTCGCCTCTGCCCATCCTTCCAATCTTTCTCGTTTCTCTCTCTTGAGGGTGGCCTGATTGGTCTCCTACTGCGCGCGTCCAACGAGGCCCTTCTGAGGACGCGCGTTGCGCGAGCATGGGAGATCAACAGGCCACGCTCTCTTCCCTATTTAATGCCAACCACCATAGAATCCGGTCCCGTCAGCGGCTCGACGCGCGTCCGCTTGAAGCCGACCTCTTTCATCCACCGCTTGCAGTCTGCGCCGGTGAAATCGAAGCCGCCCTGTGTTTCGATGAGCATGTTCAGGCTCATGAGAAGGCCGAATGCGTTGTGCTTGCGCGCATCGTCGATGATCGCTTCGTGCACGATCAAGGCACCGCCAGACGGCAGCGCGTCGTAGGCTTTACGCAGGAGCATCATCTTTTCCTCAAGATTCCAGTCGTGCAGAATGTGGCCCATGATCAATACTTCGGTCTTAGGCAGCGGGTCTTGAAAGAAGTCCCCGGCGTGAAAACGTAGCCGCCCGTCTACCTTCTTCTCTCTCGCGTAGGATTCGAACACAGGCCGGACCACCGGGAGATCCATTCCGCCCCCGGTCAATTGTTTATGAGCCAGAGCGATCTCGACTGCCACACCGCCTTGCGCGCAGCCGATGTCCATGAAGGTGCGATACTTTCGCCAGGGAAACTTTTTGGCGATTACCCGCGCGGTCCCCTGACTCAGGCCGGTCATGGCCTTGAGAAATCCTTCCAGCTGTCGCGGGTCCGCATACAGTGTGCCGAAAAAGTCTTCGCCTGTCTTAGCTTCGTTCTGCGGTTTGCCCGTACGCAGAGCTTCGGTGAGTGAGCCCCAGAAGCGATAGAGCCTGGCGTTGCACATCTCCAGCATACCGCCTGCGTAGGACGGCTTGGCACGATCCAGGAACAATGACGTTTCAGCAGTGTTGGCGTAGCGGGTGCCGGTCCGTTTCAGCATTCCTAATGCCACGAGCGCATCGAAGAAGTCCTTCGCGCTCCGTGGATGAAGCGCCAGCCGCTTGCTCAAGACGATCGCGTCGAGTGGTCCTTTGGCCAGCTCCGTGAACAGGCCGAGTTCGATCGCACTGAGAAGTGTCTTCGATCCCCAAAAACCGATGCCGAGCTGCATGATTCGAGCGGGACTCAGCTGAGTCTTGGCCATGGCGACCCTCCTTTCAAGGGGGAAAAAATGGGCTCAGGCTACGTAACACACGCAGGCCTGTCAACTTGCCTTTTCCCACCAGGAGGCTGACCTGATTGATCTTCCACTGCGCGCAACTTTCTCACCCGCCCACCCACTGGCACGCCGGGACGTGCCATTAGCCCGTACGAAGGTCTTCCGATTCTCCACCTTCTCCATAGGGAGCAGGCAAGTCGTCCTTCACTGCGCGCATCGAGCGACCACATTCCTTAATCCTTCTCGTTTATCTGAGGGTGGCCTGATTGGTCTCCCACTGCGCATTGAGCGCTCCACTTCCTCCGACCTCACTTGTGTCTCTCTTCACAGGGTAGCTTGGTCGATCCTCGAATGCGCGCGTCCAACGAGCACATTCTTCAATCCTTCTTGTTTATCTGAGGGTGGCCTGATTGGTCTCCTATTGCGCGCGTCCAACGAGGCCCTTCTGAGGACGCGCGTTGCGCGAGCATGGGAGATCAACAGGCTACCTCCCCCTCCTTACCAGCCCAACACCCACCGGTGCCCGTTCCTCTCCAACAATGCATCAGCTTCGGTTGGCCCCCAGGTACCCGCGGTGTAGAAGTGGACGGGTTTCTCGCCGGTCAACAACGGATCATAAAGACTCCAGGCCGCTTCGGTAAACTCCGCGCTGACGAACAGCGTCTGATCGCCGATCATCACGTCGCGGAGCAGAGTTTCGTAGGCCTCGGGGAGTTGCCCAAAGGCTTTCTCATAATCGAACTGCAGCGCATGATCGCTCAGTTGAAACGGTCTCCCCGGACTCTTTACCGAAAAACAGAGCGAGAACCCTTCACTGGGCTGGAGCGTGATCAACAGCTTGTTGGGCGGAATACTGCCGGGATCGAGAGACCGAAACACCTGAGTGGGGGCTTCACGAAAGGTCACCGCAATCTGGGTGAGTTTACGCGGGAAGCGTTTGCCCGTCCTGAGGTAGAACGGTACGCCCTTCCATCGCCAGTTATGAATCTCCGCTTTCAGGGCGACATAGGTCTCCGTGGTCGAATCCTTCGGGACCCCATATTCCTCGCGATACCCAGGGATCGTCTGGCCTGCGACCTGCCAGGACCTGTACTGGCCAAACACGACGTCCTGAGGAGTAATCGGCGCAATGGAATGGAGGACTTTCAGCTTTTCGTTCTGGATCGCACCGGCATCGAAGGACACCGGCACTTCCATTGCCACGACGGTCATGAGTTGGGTCAGATGGTTTTGAATCATGTCGCGGAACGCCCCGGCTTGCTGGTAATAGGCTCCGCGATGCTCGACGCCGAGATCCTCGGCCACGGTAATCTGAACGTTTTCGATGGTGTCGCGTTTCCAGAGCGATTCAAAAATCGGATTCGCGAAGCGGAACGCCAGCAGGTTCTGCACCGTCTCTTTGCCGAGATAATGATCGATGCGGTAGATCTGTGATTCGTCAATATAGCGGTGCAGGGTCGTATTCAGCTGCCGGGCTGAGTGAAAGTCGTGGCCAAATGGTTTTTCGAACACGACACGGACCCAACCGTGACTCTTGAGCAGCCCCGCCTGGTCAAGCCGTTCCATCGCGATCGGGACGGTATCCGGCGGCAATGCCAGATAGAATACCCGGTTCTCCGGCATGTTGTGCGTGCGCTCCAACCCTCGGAGATATCCCGCCAACGCTTCATAGTCCTGTGGCCCCCCTTCGTGCAGGGTCTGATAATAAAGACACTCGTCGCACCAGAGGCGCAATTCAGTTTCATTGCGCCAACCGGCTTTCTGCAGACCCTCGAAGGCCCAGAGGCGGAACCCCTCTTCGCCCATCTCCGGCAATGCGGCGCCGACGATCAGCGTGTTGTGAGTTTCCAGGAATCCCTGGTCGCGCAAATGATGCAGCGCCGGCAGGAGCTTCCGACGCGTCAAATCGCCAGTCGCACCGATAATGACAAAGACGTGGGGTTCAACCTGATGTTCCGACATCCGTAGAATCTTCCGTGTGGAGTCTCAACCATTCGCTTGAGGCTCACATGATACAGGAATCTCTCTGATGCTCCTATCCAACCTGGAGCATTCATGAGTTACGTCCGGAGCACTCGCGTAACCGAACAGACACCACATACCCATTATACCCATTGACTACGTGACCACTGAATGATATACAGACGGGTGACGTGTGACTGACGGAGACAATGGCGTCTCTGTCTCATGAACAGGACGATGATGTCCTTGCTCGGAAAACGGGCGAGGACTTTTTTTTTGAGTTGAAATACAGGAGGCAATGATGCCTCCCCCGTCGGGGCTCTCGACCTCGACCACTGGACAAGGACGTCCTCAGGCCCTTCACGGCCGGGGACGTTTTTTATTTGGGGAGGATGACATGGCACATCTCGATGCGTCGGACTTCAGCTTTTGCGCGGTTTCGCTGGCAAGTATTCTTCTACTCCCGGGATGCGTCGGCACTTCGGTCCCATTGATGGTTTCATACGAGGTTCCCGCAGCGGTCGATCTGAAACACGTCATGGATGCCGTGGAACAATCCGCGGCGCGCGTGGTGGGAAGTCCCATCACGATCACCGAGGGAGCCATGCCTTCTGTGCTGCCACTGGTCGCGAGCGCGGCCATTGTCGAGCGAAGGCATCGAGTCCTCGCAGGGCTCGGCGTGGTGGTGATCCCGCATATCCATTGTCCTGGATCCATTGCGACCGTGGAAAAACTTATGGCAGGCGATTCGGGACTACGAATGGTGGCAGCCTGTATCTCACCCACTCAAACCGCCACTGTCATTCAACTGGTCGAAGCCGCCGCAGATGAAAAAGAGACGTTGAATCCTGCCGCTTCATCTTCGGAGACACCCAAGCCTTCCATGATTTCATCGGTCGGCCGCCTCCTCCTTGAACGACTGCCAGGGGGTCGCTCGGTCGGAAATCCCGCTCCTGCGACACAGGTGGCTTGGTTCCAATCGACATCCCACCCCGTCATAAAAGAACGTGGGCGTACCCAGAGCATGGACATCGAAGATCGGAGTGCGGAGGCGGGCTTTACCGCGGTACCATTGGTCTGTTTCGCTCCCCGAGCCGACTCCATCTCCGTTCGAACGGACCCGGAAGGCCGCATGGCTGTAGATCGCCTCAACTCAGAACTGATCGTGGACGTAGAGAGCCCGATCAATACGGATTATGTTCATGTGGAAACACGGGGAGGAGTCGCAGGATGGGTAAAACGAAGCGATGTACGATGGACCCCCTGCCCGATTGGATAAGACAAAAAAGGGGCAACACCTTCCCGGGGTATTGCCCCCTGCCGATCCCTATGGTCTATTCGATCGCTTAGTCCGGCTTCTTCATGCCATACATGGTCTGAGCTTTTTCGAGATGAGCTGCATAGAGCTCCTGCATGTGTCCGGCCGCACCTCTCTTCTCCTGTGCGGCAGTCGTGAGCCCTCCACGCCGGAAACCCTTCGGGTCTTCGTACGGTCCAATCTTTGACGCCTCTGCTTCATACCGATCCGCCTCCGCGGATAATTGCTGTGCCTTGCTCTGATAGAGCGTCGCTGCTGCCATATGATCGTCGGCGCTTGCATTGGATGCCAGCAAATCATCCGGTTGCGTTGCGAATACGCCACTGCACCCAATGAGGCCAAGCAAGGCTGCGAGTGGCAGCGCCAGGAGCACACTACCTGTGCGTTTGGGAGACATCATCTTTCTACCTCCTTGTTCAGACCCTCCAGGAGAGCCTGTGAGACGTTCTTGTTTTCTTCCTGTTCCATGAGAGATAGCCATCCCGGTCGACCGTTCCTCTGTTCCTGCCCATACCATCACACAAACCTGGCCTGGACGGTATCAGGGAAACCCTGAAACCTTGGAGAAAAACACCTGGGGTGAGATGGGACCCATGGCAAGGGAACTACTGGAATACAAGACAGAGGCACAGCAATGGACGGATAAGGTGATGAAAGAAAAGGAAAGTCCGTGAAACCTGGCAGAGAGGACCTATAAAGGACGAAATGCTGTGAGCCGGCTATGTTCCCAAGGTGACAAGGCCCGTCTTGATCGCATACCGAACCAGCCCCGCCACATCATGGATGTCGAGCCGGCGCATCAGTTCGCTCCGGTGGGTTTCAACTGTTTTGATGCTCAGGTTGAGTCTTTGGGCAATCGCTTTGGTCGAACTGCCCTCAGCGATCAATTGCAGTATTTCACGCTGGCGCGAGGTGAGATCATGAAGGGAACCCGCTTGATCTTTTCGATGAGCCACGTACTCATCCACCACTGACTTCGACACGCTGGGCGTCAGGTATGTTTCGCCGCGCATGACGGCCTTCAGGGCCAATTCCAATTCGGCAGGTTCCGCGCCTTTGAGAAGATAACCCGTGGCTCCCGCATCGAGCGCTTGCCCGACATATTCCTTGTTCGCGTGCATCGAAAGGATGATCACCCGGACTCCCGGCCATTGCTTGACGATTCGGGCCGCGGCTTCCAGGCCATTCAACCCCGGCATGGCAATATCCATCAGCACCACATCCGGCTGTTCACGGGCCACGACCTCGACCGCCTCCTGGCCCGTGCTTGCTTCACCGATGACCGAGATATTCGGCAAACTCTGCAGCAAGGCGCGGAGGCCCGCTCGGATCAGGATATGATCGTCGACCAGCATGACTCGAATCGACATGGCCGCGTCCACGCCTCCTTATCCGCCTTCCGCTGCCTCGCGGAACCGGAGCGGCATCCGCACGCGAACTTCCGTGCCCTGATCCGGCAAAGACTGGATCGTGACGTGCCCACCCAGAGCCTGCGCCCGCTCTTGCATTCCGAGCAACCCAAGGGTCGAGCGGCCGGCGGCCATATCCGACGGCTCCCGGACGGGGAAACCGATTCCGTCGTCCTTGATGGAGAGATCCAGATGCTGATCCGACTGTCGCAGGACGACATGGATCTTTGCCGCCTTCGCATGGCGCAGGATATTGGTGATCGACTCTTGAATGATGCGGAAGCAGGCGACAGACAGATCAGGCTCCAGACCCTGAGACACGCCGTCTGCCTCAACCTCTGCAACAAGGCCTGCCCGTTGCGCTTGACGCTCGACATACCAGCGAACCGCGGGGACTAACCCGAGGTCGTCGAGTATTGCGGGGCGTAAGTCCAGGGAAAGGTCCCTGACTCGCTGAAGAATTTTATCCAGGATCCCCATGCTGTCGTTCAACGTATCCTGCACCATCGACGTATCAGCGACCCTCTGCATGGTCTGGAGGTTCATCTTGATCGCGGTCACGGCCTGGCCGATTTCATCGTGCAGATCATGCGCGAGTTGCCGGCGCTCCCGTTCCTGTACCTGCATGAGCTGGCGGGACAAGGTCTGCAGCTGCGTGTGGGCCGACCGCAATGACTCCTCGGCCTCCCGGCGCGTGAGGTAGGACGAGACACTGTCGGCCAACGAATCGATGAGATGTCGCTCTTCGAGGAGAAACGGCCCCTCCAGCTCTTTCGGCCTGTGCTCCAGATACACGACATCGATGGAGCCACGCGTTCCCCTTGCGGTCACGAGCGGAGCCCGCTGTATCCATGCCGTTTCGTGAAAGTAGGGGGTCTCGAGCGTCAGTCCGTTAAACTGGATCCGCGCCGCCGTCACCTCCGGGTACTGCCAGGCCGGTGGGATGAGCGCCACAATTTGCCCGAAGATCTCTTCCAGCGTTTTCGTGCCGTCCTGGAGCACCCGCACCGTGCCGTGGAGGGCAGTCAGCTCCTTGACCCGTTCCTTGAGGTGGTGCAATAGCTCCAGCGGTTCTTCTTCACCTTTCGAAACCCGATTTGAAACAACCTGCCCTGATGGACTCGAGGCCTGAGCCCGCTTCCCTGGTTTCGTGGTGGGCGGTACGTGACGAGGAGTTTGTCGTGGGCTCATGGATACATCGGGGCTATGCGATAGAGCGGTCTACATCCTACCGGCAATCGGCAATCTGAAACAAGGTTCCGGCAGCACGGGACGAGCATGACCGCGAGACTATCTCACGACCAGGACCGAACAGGAACTCTGCTGAACCACCCGCGTCGAGACGCTGCCCAGCAGAAAGCGCGCGATGGCACCCAGCCCTTTCGCCCCCATCACGATCAGATCGGCATGGTGGCTGGAAGCCACCTTCATAATCTCTACGGCAGGCTTCCCGAGCTGACAGAGGGGCACGACGGTAAATCCCGCCTTGATCAGCTTCCGCACGCTCTGTTCGACCAGTCTGCGGCCTTCCTCCTTCAGCTCCGGGTACTTGATGAATGGCATCACATGGAGCACGGTCACGTGAATCGGCGCACGGCCTCCCTTGCCGGTCGAATTGTGCGGGTAAAATCTGGCCAGCATGAAATCAAGCGCTTTGGCCGATGCGGACGACCCATCGATCGCCAACGTGATCCGCCGCAATGGCGCCGCCGCCGCCTTGACGACAAACACAGGACACGTCGCATGATGGATGAGATTCGTCGATACGCTGCCGAGCATGAAGCGGTCGAGGGCGTCGAGGCCCTGACTGCCCACCACCAGGAGCCCGTCCCGTTTGGGGGCATGTTTCAGGATCACCGGTGCGACCGCCCCTTCCTCCTTACAGGTCGTGCCCTTGAGCTTCAGCGACGCCAGCTGCCTCTTGGTGTCCGTGATGGTTTTGGTCGAACGGGCTTCCATGCGCTGGATTTCTTCCTGGATGTACCGCTCGTTGCCGGCCATCACCGGCTGCGCCAGAAACGGCGCACCGAGTGAGCCGATATCGAGCACGTGCAGCGCCGTCACCCGCGGCGGCTCCACGAACGGCAGCGTGGCCACCCAGTCCAGCCCCCATCGCCCATATTTCGATCCATCCGTCGCCACAAGCACATTCATGTTGCCCGGCCCTTCAATTGAATTCCCACCCCGTTCGAACCGACGTGCTGAAACCGGCTTTGAAATACCTCCGGCGATATCCCCGCGAGGGCCGCGTAGCGGCCAAGTGCCACCGGGTCCTTGAGGTCCTCGTCGGACAGCCGGATCATGTACTGGCGCGCAATGTGGTACGACTGCGCAGTGATATCCACCATCCGCACTTTCGCCCGGCCGCTGACGGGATCCACCATCTCCTTGAAAGGAATCGGCGTAAACCGGCCATCCTGAATCGACACCATGGCCGCAGTGCCTCCATCGAGCAGGAACTGCGCCGCACAATAGCCGAGGTCGCGGGTATACTCCATATCGAATGGAATCGGGTCCGCACAGCGCAATTCATACCCCACATTCTTGGCGGCGATCGTCGTGGCAAGTCCCAAGGCTTTCATGCCTTTCGTCACTTCATGCCGGAGCACGTCACCGATATCCACGTCTGCTAATCGCAGGTGGCCATGTTCATCCCGCTCGACATGCTCCAATCCACCCAGATCCCGCGGGTCAAGAATCTCGATCAGTCCTTCCGCCAATACGACAACCCCGTCGGAGCGCCCTCCGCTGAGACGCTTGATCATCGTCCCGATCACGAGATCCACCAGGCGCTGGAGTCCCACCGGCCGCTCTGTAAATTCCTCGGGAATGACCGTGAGCGTGGCCCCGGCGGCCTTGCCGATTCCGAGCGCCAGATGGCCGGCTTTACGTCCCATCGTCACAGCGAGGTACCAGCGCGATGTGGTATGAGCATCCACCATTAGGTTTTTGACGATCTCGACGGCAAAATGCCTGGCCGTTTGAAAGCCGAACGTCGGAATGCCGGCGGGAAGATCGAGGTCGTTGTCGATGGTCTTCGGTACATGCACGACTTGAATGCGTCCAGTCGCCTGCTCCTCCAGTTTGAGCGCCGAGAAGGCCGTATCGTCTCCGCCAATGGTGACCAGGCGCGTAATGCCCAGCTTCATCAAGGAGGCGAGTACGTTGGCGAGATCATCAGCCTTCTTCGTCGGATTCGCGCGCGAGGTGCCCAGGTACGATCCGCCCCGGAAGTGGATGCGACTGACCTCTTCGATCGAGAGCGGCCTGACCTGACTCGTACTGCCTTCCATGAGCCATTTGAATCCGTCGAGGATGCCGACCACATCGCACCCGCCAAGGATACTTCGAATCGTGACCGCACTGATGACACTATTGATGCCGGGGGCCGGTCCGCCTCCGACCAAGATCCCGATGATCGGGCGAGGTGAATTCATCATGCCAGGACTCCTATGATGACTAACCGGAATTTCTCGCCTACAACAACCAAATAGGCCCATCGAACGAGAACGATCCCGCAGAGGATCTTACCTAAAACGTGGTGCCATGCTCCTTGTATCAAGCCACAGTCAGCATGTTGCAGAAGCTGCCACAATAGACACGACAGATACGACGAGATGAAGTCATAGCGGTCTGTGCCGCTACCGGTCAACCCCATAATACACCCGCCGTGGCCGATCAATTCTCCGCCCCTCCGACAATAATCCTTGCGATGCGACTGGAAGGGGTTCTTGATCGGCTGAAAGGCATTGACGTCAAGCTTTCGGACATCGTCATGAAAGATACCCAGCTCGTGTTCCCTCACAGAGGGTAAGGTACAGGGGACACGAGGACGAAGATAGCCGTAGCGGGAGACCTTTTGGACCATGTGCCACAACGTGAAATGGTGCATTGAGCTTCACTGTCGAGAGCACGACTGAGGAAAAATGCGCCACTCGAAGCCAAGCAAGAGGCGAGCAGCGCAGGCTGGAGATAAAGATTACCAGGCCCTGAGCCTCGCATCCCTCACGCCGCTTGCTTTTCAAAGGTCGGCACATCGCTTGCTGAGATGAGAGAAGACAGGGGACAACGATTCTCCAAAGGAGGTCGCATGGAACTGGAAGTTGAAAGTCGAAATATCAGTATGACTCCCCGCTGGAAAAGCGAGATCGAAACCCGCATGGCAGACCTCCAGCGGAGGTTTGAAGATCTGGTCCACGGGCGGGTGACCCTGACAAAAAACCTCCATCACAAAAAGTTGGCCAACGTCGCGGAAACCCTCATCGTCGTCACACTTCCCGGCCGCCGGACCTTGACGGCCCGCAAAGAAGACAAGACGTTTGAAGAGGCGATCAGAACCGCCTTCGAGGCCCTGGCCATCGCACTCCGCAAGTACCGCGAAAAGCGGGGCCGCACCGACGTACGCACCTCTCCGATTCCGCCATTTCGTGGCGTGATCTGCAAACTGTTCCCGAAGGAGGGGTACGGATTCATCCTCAAGGAGGGCGGCGGTGAGGTGTACTTTCACAAACATGCGCTGCAGGATCTTACGTTCGAAGAATTGGATGACGCCACGGATGTCGTCTTTAACATTGAAGACGGCGAGAAGGGTCCTCAGGCATCGACAGTCCATCGTCCATCTGCCATCGTCCTATAGGAGTCACGAGGACCATTGATACGTTCAAAATCCTAATCTCCATGCAGGATTCGAGAAACTAGCCCGGGTCAGTGCATGCCCAACGAAACATCAATCAACAGAGCCGCATCCAGCAGGGCGTCCAATCCGGCCAACTCACCAACAAAGAAGCCTCACACCTTGAACGGGGTCAGACGCGCGTCGATCGGACCGAGGCACGTGCAGGTGCCGATGGTCACGTTGGAGCTGGAGAACAGGCTCGCATCCAGAATAAGCAGAACAAACAAAGCGGGAAAATCTACCGGGACAAGCACAACAACCGCACCCGCTGAGCGCAATCCTCGCCATGCAACAGAGGCCTCAGGATTTTCCTGAGGCCTCCGAATCATACTGGGCTCCGACCACTGCCGCACGCTCCGCGAAGCCTGAACGTACGGCGTGCTGCTTCAACTGGGAAATGAGATAGACCACGATTGCGAGATTCAGAAGGAGCAGGCCGATCCGGAGTGCTGACGCCTCTTGCAACACTTCATAGAACTCAAAGGGAAGTAGCAGGCTCGTCGAGATCACTGTGAGATACGAGGCCCACGAGAGCTCAAACCATAATCCCGTCCCCTCAATAAGCAATAATCCCGCATAGCTCAGACTGATGGCCCCCATGACAAAGACGCTATGGGGTTGAAGCGCATCCACCTTGAGGGCCAGGGCGTGAAGCATACGGGAATCTGCCTGTAGATGAAGCGCCTCGATCAGGAGCGAGAACAGCGTGGCAATGTCCGCATGGACGAGCTTCAAAAGCCCCAATCCGACGAGAAGCAACAGCAGGCCTTTCACGACTTTGAACACGGCAATGAAGGCCAGACCCGTGTGGTGTGATCGTGTCATCGTATGTTGAATGGAAGCCCCTCATACCGGTGAGCGTGACGAGGCCTGAATCAGCATGGTGTAACCGCCACGCGCTGAACTGAATTCTCGCCGTGGATTCCGATCTCGTAACCGTCGCACTCGTCCAGGACTCACCGACATATTGACTTCTCTTCACGACCTGCTATGAATCGATCGATGACACTGCGCGCTCTTGGAGTGAACATGATGGGCATCCTCGCCATCCTGCTGCTCGGCATGACCGTCTCAGCAGAGGGGTCTGATACGTCGGCCCTTGATCCCAGGACAGGATCCGCGATTCAAGACGACTCGCTCCTCCCCTCGCAAACCAGGCGCGGGCGTTGCAATCCCGCTGTTACCCGCTGCCAATTGCCACGCCATCGAGTTCAACCGAATGACTCAGATTTGAATGCCCGGACAGAATCCGGTCGCCGCCTCAATGCAGAAAGTTCGCTGAACAACCAGAAGCGGACCGGCCCCACGATCGACGACCCTGCAGTGAAGTAACCCTCGTACATTCGACGCTTCGTTCAGAACCCGGCCGCACGTCCTCGTGACGCACGCCACCCACCTTCAGCTCATTTCAGTCCAGCCGGCCATGCGACTACGAAACATCAATGTCCTTCGGCTCGTCTTAACAAGAAGGGCGTCGCCGGTGTGTTCTATGCCCTGCACCCGCTCGTCTCCTTGGAGCGCCATTGCATGAAACCCATTCATGAACGCCGAGAACCCGACCAGCCGTTCCGTGGTCACTGCCAGGGCCATATGTCCATGAGCACGCAACTCTTGAACCCGTTCGGACCCGCCTAAGGCCTCGCCGGTCCAATGAGCCATGGTTTCCTGAAATCCATAGAGATGCTGATCCGTGGCGACGACACAGAACTCTCGAAGCACCTGCGACCTATTGACATGCTCGTCCGCATCGAGCGTCTGTTCGCCCCAATGTCGAAGCTGAGAGGAGAATCCCAACAATCTCGTGGAGGTAATTGCCAATGCCGTGAGACCTTGAGCCTTGGTGCTCACCACAGTCTCGCCTACCGATAAGTCGATCTCAGACTGTCCGACCCCCGTTACCGCGACCACTTTGTCCTTAACCACCGACACCAACACATCGGTGAATCGGCCTTGTGCGAACGCCAGCGTCCCGCCGACCCACAACGTCACGACCATACCGAAGCAGGCCATCCCGGCATACCGAGAGGAAGTCGTGCTCTCGAACAGAAAGCGGATTCGAGCCAGATTGATCATTACATTCATCCTCGCGTCAGCAGAGACTACTGCCGGTGGCGGAACGTGTCAACGAGATGACATAGGATGTCGGGGTGACACATGTCTCGCGATGAGGCGATCAGAAGAACATCTATGGCTGTATCTGCATGACGTTTCCTTCTCAGGAGTGAGATTGTTTCAACTACTTTTCGGTGATGGTCTTCAGGTTAGCAAGACCTTCCTCAAACTGTTTGCCGACCATGCTGTCCATATTGAACATTGCATGCATCACCTTCGCCATATAGGGAAGGGGGCCGTGCATAGCCCACGTGACGTTCGTGGAGCCGCCTTGGGCTTCCAGCGTAAACTCGGCGATATTATGTCCTTTAAACGGCTTGAGGAAATCCAGGTTGATCGTGACCTGGGACGGTGGAGACGACTCCGTGATCTCCATGCGTCCCACGCCGGCTTTGCCGTTGCTTTCCCACTCATACCAGGCGCCCCAACTGTGAAAGTCGATAATAAGTGGGAACATTCTCTCGGGCGGCGCATTCATCTTCGCTGAGCGCCGGACGCGGAATGTATCAGGCTTGGTCGCGGCATAGATGAGCAGCGCAGCGACGAGCATGACGACAATGCTGGCGATGACAGTGAACATGGATCCTCCGGTTCAGGTATGGAGTTTAGTTATCCAGCTTCACGACCCTTTGCGCTGCTCGGACTGCGCCTGCAGATCGGGAAACCTCGCTGCAGCCTCTTGGACATCGGCGGGAAAGTCCGTCATCTCGAATACCTGACGAAGCTCGATCACTTCATTGTCCGAAGCAGGGCAACGCTTGGCCCATTCGATCGCTTCCTCCTTTGACTTCACCTGAATCATCCAGTAGCCGCCGAGTACCTCTTTCGTATCGATGAAGGGTCCGTCGGTCACGGTGGGCTTTCCTCCGGAGAACGAGACGCGTGCGCCTGTGGAAACCGGATGAAGGCCATCGAGCGATAGCAGCACGCCCGCTTTCTGCAAAGATTCGTTGTATTTCATCATTCCAGCAACGGCCTTGGCGTCCGGCACGGTGCCCGGCGCTGCCTTCTCGTACCCTTTCGGGATCATCAGCATCATAAATCGCATGGCAACTCCTTTTGGTGAAGGTGATGAGCCGGGCTTCAGAGCGGTCCCGACAGGCTGAGCCAGGTCTCTCTCTATAGTCGAAGAAGAGTCGCGAAATCGACATGGCAGCCTTGAGGTCTCGCCGGCTAACTTCGCAGAGGAAGCAGGGCGCGCAGCCGGGCATCGCGGAGGAAAAGCCCTCCCCAGACCATCACGCCAAGAACAATCGGGACAAAGAACGGATCGCCGATGCGGAGATGCGTGGCGGTTGCTCCGCCAAGGTAGCCAGTCAGCAAGATCGCACCGAGAACAGAAGTCCGCGGAATCACGTACAGCGCGGCACAGGCAAGCTCAACAATCCCTATCGCGAAGGCAACGCTCTCGGGATATCCGAATCGAACGAATCCCTCCACGACGGAACCCGACTTCACCAATTTCATGGCCCCGCTGAAGAACAGCAGGAGGACCGGAAGGGCGCTAATGATGTAGCCGGCCCAGAGCATCTTCTTAGAGAGGGGATCGGTTTGCATAGTCGGAAGCATAAACGTGCCCTCCACATATCTTTCAGTCAACACTGATTCATTTGGCCTTCCGATTCGATTCCCATAGGGCAAACATGTTATCTTCCGTATCCTGACAGATAACGAAGTAGCCCATCTGCGGGACTGCGGTCCTAGATTTGCAGATTTTGCCGCCGAGTTTCTCGACCTTCGCCATCGATTTGGTCACCGAGGAAACAGCAATGTAATTGGTGATGGGCTGTTCAGGGTGTTTGCGCACCATCAGTCCGCCATCGGGAGTGTCGTCCGCGCCGCCCGTATCGATGTGCCAGTAATCCGTCATCCCTGGAAACGGCTCGACTTTCCATCCGAACAATGAGGAATAGAACTTCTTCGCACGCACGGGATTGTCCGCCGGAATTTCAAACCAGACGATCCTCGGAGTGATGCGCGTACCCTTTGTGTTCTTGGCCTTGGCTTTCGGCTTTGTTTTGGTTTTTGTGCTCATAGGTTCCTCCTTATTGATTGACCGTTTTGTCCGCGCCCTGTCCGACATGCTCGCTCGCCAATCATGCGCGAGACACGTACAACATGCAGGCCGTTCAAAAAGGCTATCCTTCCCACCTGCCCACCCCAGACGCGCAGGAGCGCGTCTTTTCCCGACAAAGCCGCAGCGAGCCAAGTAAGCTGGCGGACTTTTTCAGAGGCCTGCTAGCCTCCTGCCATGGCTCCCACGATAAGAAACGGCTCGGCTCCTGTCGCGACTGCGTCTGGAAGCGGGGCGTCCACCGGTTCGTGAGACAGATCCTGTTCACAAGCGAAGAACCTCACGAATGCCCGGCGCTTGCCTGTCACATGGTCGCGAATCGTTCCTCGCAACATCGGATACCGGCCCTCCAATACATCAAGGATTGCACGCTGGGTGACAGCACCAGTAATCTCCAGTTTCACCTCGCCGCCCACGCGAGCCAGGGTCCTTAAATGTGCGGGGAGTACGACTCGAATCATGGCAGCATCTGGACTTCCACTGAATAGACAGCCGGGAGATCCCGGACTATCGGCGCCCAACTGTCGCCTGCGTCGGTCGATGCGTACACCTGTCCGCCGGTGGTCCCGACATACAGGCCGCAGGGATCGAGCGAGTCGATGGCCATCGCGTCCCGCAATACGTTGACGTAGCAGTCGCGTTGCGGCAGCCCTTTCGTGAGCGCCTCCCACTCATTCCCGCCCGTGCGGCTACGGTACACTCGCAGCTTCCCATCGGGCGGGTAATGCTCTGAGTCGCTCTTGATCGGAACGACGTAGATGGTGTCCGGCTCGTGCGCATGCACGCCGATCGGGAACCCGAAGTCGGTCGGCAGGTTCCCGCTGATCTCGTGCCACGACTCGCCAGCGTCGTCGCTGCGCAGGACATCCCAGTGCTTCTGCATGAACAAGACGTTCGGTCGGGACGAGTGCATCGCGATACAGTGGACGCAGTGACCGACCTCGGCATCCGGATCAGGCAGCTCATACTGGGACTTCAGGCCCTTGTTCACGGGCCGCCAGGTCTTGCCGCCGTCGTCAGTCCGGAACACACCCGCCGCTGAGATGGCAGTATAAATACGCTGCGGGTCGCTCCGGTCCAGCATGATGGTATGCAAACACATCCCTCCGGCGCCCGGCTGCCACAGGCTTCCTTTCGCACTGCGCAAACCCGCAAGCTCCTGCCATGTCTGCCCACCGTCGGTCGAGCGAAACAAGGCGGCATCCTCAACGCCGGCGTAGACCGTATCCGGATCGTTCAACGACGGTTCGAGATGCCAGACCCGTTTGAACTCCCAGGGACGCTGCGTACCGTCATAATGCTGATGCGTTGTGAGCGGCTTCCCTGTCTCTGGGGACGTGTCGTACACAAACTTGTTGCTCTCGCCTTGGGGCGTACCGTCGGGAGCCGTGGTCGGCTCGCCTGGTGGTGTTCCCGGTTGGTACCAAGTCTTGCCTCCATCATCTGAACGTTGGATGATCTGCCCGAACCACCCACTGGTTTGCGAGGCGTAGAGTCGATTCGGATCGGCGGGTGATCCCTTGAGATGGTACATCTCCCAGCCCCCAAAGAGCGGGCCGTTGATTTTCCACCGCTTGCGCTTGCCATTCGCAGTGAGTATGAATGCGCCCTTGCGTGTCCCCACCAGTAGCCGTACCCTGCTCATCTGCTCGCTCCTTTCTCAAATTCGCACGTTATTTCACCGACCCGCCCCCAGGGACCATCTCACCCGCTACTCCACCCACCCGCCCCAGGCATGCGAGGCATGCCTTCTTCCCGTGGCCCGAGCTGGCCAAGACCAGCTTTGCCGTGGGACGTGCCTTCTTCCCAGCTATCACACCCACCCGCCCCAGGCACGCCGAGACGTGCCTTCTTCCCTGGTCCACGCGAAGTCGTTATGGTTTCCGTGTATAGGTGATCTCCATCATCTTCATTTCCTTGCCATGGTTGTGCGCCCCGTACATGTCAAACGTCTGGGTATTGCTGTCTACGATCTTCCACACCGCGCGATGCGTCATCTGCCCTCCACCCAGCTCAGCATGCTGTCCCTTCAGCGTGATGGTCTTGCCATCGGCGCTGGCTGTCCCGTCCATCACAAACACTCCGGTCCCCATGGTATCGATCCACGTCGAGACATAACGCTTGCGCAGGTTGTCGTACCCGCTGGTCCCAATCCCGGAGTAGAGGTGCCCCATCATCTCGCCGGAGAATTCCTGTTGAAGAAATCGTCCGTCCAGCACCATCTTCATTTCAACAGAGCCTGTAGATTCCGTCGGGGGCTTGCCGGGCTCCATCCATTCTTTGGTCTTGGTCGTCCAGCTGCCGGCCAGACTTGCAAACTGCTTGTGTGGTTCGCCCGGAGTAGCCAGCTTCGCATAGGCCTCCATCATCGCTTGCGGGTCCATCTGTTTCTCCGACTTCTTCTCTTTAGCCAGCACCGGAACTGTGGTCATGACCATGCATATACAAATGGCTGTGATGGATGTGAAGCGCATCGTATCCTCCTTGTGGTTGAATGATGAGTACGTTCGGCACAATGCCGCTATCATCGTTGCAGATCTTCCTCATCCTCCGGACCCGCTCCATACTCTCGCTAGTTCTGCAGGCACGATCCAAGCCGACGTTATGGTCGGCCTCCTACTCATACACGATGACCCGGGACGCTGAATTACACGACGATCCGATGGTAAGGACCAAGTTCTCGACATATCCAATGTGACAAACCCACTCAACACCGAAGCCGGCTTCAGAGTTTCATCCGCGGCTGAAGAGCGCCAGCAGCAACGCACTCTCTTTACCCCCTCTACCCCCTCTCACGGTTTCTCGAGTTCGCTGGCCCGCGCGCAGGACGGCTCGTCGATCGCGCGGATCTCGAAAGCGCCCACGCGAATACCCGGGTGCTTCGACATCAGTTGAACGGCGTAGTTCAGATCAATTGCCTCCAGCAAAAGAAGCCCGCCTATCTGTTCCTTGGTTTCCGCGTAAGGTCCGTCCGTGATGGTCACCTTCCCGTCCTGGTACCGCAGAGTGTTGGCGTTCTGCGCACGTTCCAACCCTTCCAGGCGAACAAAGTGACCATTCGTTCGAAGGATGTCGTCATATGAGGAACATTCCTTGATGAAGGTTTCACGTTCGCTTTCAGACATCCCCTCCAACTTCTTCTCATCCAGGTATCCAAGGCACAGGTACCTCATGTCGTCCTCCTTGCAATAGACGAGAGACTCATACTCTCTAGTCGTTCGACTAAGGCCAAATTCGACAAGAGGGCTCCCCAGCCACATGAGTCGCGTTCGAGCGTGCGTCGGAGACGGAACTACCGCTCACACCCTTTAGTCGTTCGCAAATCGATCACGGCTCTGCCGAGCGCGAAAGGCCTGGTGTGTCCCGACCAACAGTCGTATCGCGCTCGTTGTCTACTCCTTTCTGAAATGTCCACTTCACAACCAGCGCATCAGTCGTCCCTGTTCGCCGGATCCGGGAAAGTTTACAGGTACCGATCGTGATGGCGAACCCAATCCATCGTAGAATCAGAATGTTCGTCTCTCCCTTTGGCGACGAGATCCAGCCAGTTGTAGGCGCCGTTCAAAATATCAATGCCTCGGGCATACGCTGAATAGGTATGGAACACTTCCTTGCTTCGACGGCAGAAAAAACTCGCGCCAGGCATTTCATCATTCATGTAAGGACCAACCGTGTAATTATAGAAGGCCCGCCCTGCACGTTCGTCTTCATCCTTGAACGAGACCCCAAAATCGAAGTTGAAGTCCGACCCGAATGAAGATACCCATTTAAAGTTCCAGCTCATGCGCCTCTTAAATTGGTCTATCTTGGAGAGCGGAGCCCGCGAGACCACAACAAAGGACACATCACGGCGGGACAAATGAACAGGGATGCCTTGAAAGCCGTCCGCCCAATATGAGCAACTCTTGCATCCTTGGTCCCAGTCCGGACCGAACATGAAATGATACATAGCGAGCTGCGTTTTTCCGTCAAACAGGTCCACCAAACTCTCTGTGCCCGTCGAGCCATCGAAAGAGTAGTCCTTCTCTATTTTTCGCCACGGCAGGGCGCGAATTTGAGCCGTCATATTGTCTCTCAGCCGAGTGAACTCTTTTTCTTTCGCCAAAAGGTCTAGACGGGCCTTCAACCATTCATCGTGCGAGACGATTGTGTCTTGCATGTCGGCCTCCACCATTGGTTATCGATCCATTTTCCTGAGATTCGTCATGAGCATGCGAAGCTCCTCTCCCAAGAAGAGCAATCCTGCCTTCCAGCCCCATGTCCTCGGTAGTCTGCCTTGCCTTGTCGTGTTGCGTTTGGCTGCATCAATTCCCACATGTGGCCGTCGAGATCCTGAAATCGTGGCCATACATACATCCGTGAGCTAGAGGTTCACTGAGATGAGCACGCGCTTAGAGCCTGCTCGCGACTCAATGCTGCTCGTATGCTTGCTGTAGGCGTTTAATGTCAATCTTGCCCATCTGAAGGATGGCGGTCATGACTCTGTTCGTTTTCTCTGGATCCTTGTCTTGCATCATCTTGCCTAACACGGCAGGGACGATCTGCCACGACACCCCGAACTTGTCTTTCAGCCAGCCGCATTCTATTGTTCTCCCGCCTTCAGAAAGCTTCTCCCAGAACTCATCTATTTCTCCCTGCGTCTCGCAGTTTACGACAAACGATATAGCCTCAGTAAATTTAAAGTACGGGCCGCCATTTAATGCTATAAATTCTTGCCCTTCGATCTCAAAAGTCGCAGTCATTACCGTTCCCTTCGGTCTCCCGGAGACCTCTGCCCCTTCTTCTCCATAGCGGGTAATGCTTCCGATCTTAGAATTCTTAAAAATCGAGGTATAAAAATGCATGGCCTCCTCAGCCTTACCATCGAACCACAGGAACGGGGTAATTTTTTGCATGATGTTTTCTCCTTCGTATTGAGTCGACAACGTACGTGTCCTGATGTGCCCGGATCGCGTCAGTACGCCCACGGTTCGGCATGCCCGACCTCTTTGTCGAACGTGACGGCTTGAAATCGACATCTCGGATGCGCTTCGCTTGTGTCGGGCTACTCACCCGGCAGGCCCGCGACTTCCCTCACCAGCCTGACCTCGACCGTTCCGATACGGGCCCCAGGAACCCGTGTGGCGATAGCGATCGCCTCGTCACGATCCTTGGCATTGATCAGGAAGTAGCCGGCGAGTTGCTCCCGCGTCTCCACGAACGGACCATCGGTCACAAACGGCATCCCGTCTCGCACCTGAACCGCGGCCGCCGACGAAGCCGGATGCAGTGGCGAAGCGCTCAGGTATTGCCCATTGGCGTGAAGCTGGTGCGTGAGCTGCATGGACTCCTCAAGCATCTGTTGTTTCTTAGTCTCGCTGAATTTGCCAAACACCTCTTCGTCATGGTGAACCAGCAGCATGTATTTCATCAGCATGTCTCCATTGATATTAGATAGTCGTTCGACGGTACCCAAATCGACAACGCTTTGCTGAGCAAGGAATGCGTTCATTGCCATTTCACTATAATAACAATAACCCGGTGGGTGCTTCGTTCATCGCGCCGTTAGCACCATAGGGTGTTCAAAACGGTTGTTCAACGAGGCCGCAGGGAGCGACGCGAGTGAGGCGTACCCTCTGGTGTATGTCGCAACGAGGGTCGCGATCGAGACTAAAGCCGGCAGCCGTTTTCAACACCCTGTTAATCTGGCAGGCCTGGGATGTCGAGTACTGGCCTCACCTCGACGGTCCCCTTGCGCGCCATGGGAATCCGGGCGGCAATGGCGATCGCGTCATCGAGATTCTTCGCCTCGACAAGGAAATAGCCGCCAAGTTGTTCTCGCGTCTCCGCGAATGGGCCATCGGTGACCAGCCGTCTGCCGTTGCGCACCTGGACGCTGGTCGCCATGGAAGTAGGATACAACGGGTTGGCGGCCACATACTGTCCGCTGGAATGAATGTCATGGGCGAGTTGCGTGGACTCCGCGTAACAGTCCTTCCGCTCGGTCTCGCTCAACGCTTGCTCATCACCATATATCAACAACATGTATTTCATTTCGGTGCCTCCATGAGTCAGCGCAACGACAATGCCGGGGTCGACTCCGGCTGGCAAGGTTTTCTCCTCGCGCATGCCCTCTCAATGTCCGTGCGAGACCCTTGCCGAGGTCTATCCCGTACGTTCACCGCGTTCTGGGGCATTATTCACCGGACTTTGACACAGGGGACAGCATGTTCGCATCGCGCGCCAACACCCATTTTCCATTGTGTTTTTTGAGGATGGAAAGCGTGTGCCCGGCAAGCGCCATTGGCGGAGCACCTCCAGCCGTGGTGACCACGACCGATAGTTGTGTCCACATATATGCCCATTCCCCAAGTACCTTGATCTCTTGAATTGCACTCGTGCCGTCGAACTGAGGCGGCTCTCGATCCGATTGAGCTTCAGCAGCGACGGCGAACGCGGCCTTTCCGATCATTGGAGGAGAGCCGGGTCGTAGGAATACGACATCGTCCGCCATCAAACTCAAAGCCGTTGCCATGTCACCTGCTTTCGTCGCCGCCATCCACGTCCCGACTAATCGACGTATGTCCTGTTCATCATTTTGCATGCTTGCTCCTTCATTGACCAACTGCTTCTCCTCGGTGCAACACCAGCCGGTAACCTCGGCAATAGGGATGAACGACTCTTGTCATGAGATAGTCGTTGGGAAAGGCCAAAATCGACAGGGGTCTGGACCAGGGCGATGGTCTTGATTCCCTATCCGTAAGTGAGGATATTCTTTGAAGCTTTGGTTCAATATCACGGCCTCTGTCATCACTCATTTCTTTCATAGGCAATGACATTCCTTCACCATCACAGCAAGGGGGGCCGATCATGAAGCTGGATCTGAATGGTAAAACCGCTTTGGTGACTGCCTCATCGGGCGGTATAGGTTTGGAGATCGCGCGATCTCTAGCCGCCGAAGGAGCCAAAGTCATCATCAACGGCCGTTCCCAGGCCAGCGTGGATAAAGCCATGGCAGACGTGTCCATAGGTCTTCCCGCTGCCGATCTCGTTGCTCTCGTGGCTGACAATGGCACTGCCGCAGGGTGCGAGGAGACCCTGACGCAGTGGCCCGAAGTCGACATTCTGATCAATAACCTCGGCATCTACGAGGCGGTTGGTTTTTTTGATGAAACGGACGAGGCATGGCAGAAGTTTTTTGAAGTCAATATCATGAGCGGCGTGCGCCTTGCCCGTCATTATCTGAAAGGCATGCTAGGCCGTGGGCAGGGCCGGATCGTGTTCATCTCGAGCGAATCGGGCATCTCGCCGGCCCCGGAAATGACGCACTACAGTGCAACGAAAACCATGCAGTTAGGAATTTCCCGTTCATTGGCCGAACTCACCAAACAGACTAGAGTGACAGTGAACTCAATACTCCCGGGGCCCACGCGCACGGACAGTGTCGAGAAGTTCATCCACGATCTATTCCCCGATCTTCCTCATGCCGACGCCGAACACCGATTCATGTCAGAGAACCGTCCGACTTCCCTCATTGGTCGGCTCATCGACCCGAAAGAAATCGGAGATATCGTGGCGTTTTTATGCAGTGCGCGCGCCGCCGTCATCAACGGTTCTTGCATCCGAGCCGAAGGGGGCCTCGTGCGCTCTGTATTCTGATGTATAAAAACGGCCCCACAATGCGCGGTACCTGTCCGTTATGGCTGTCGAGGCCGCCTGACCTGCGTGCAATACGAGCTTAGCGCTCCAACTCTTGCAACCGTCGCTCGAGAAATCGCCGCTCTGGTTCCTGCCTGGTGAGACCGAGAGCCCGTTCGTATGAGGCTTGAGCTTCCGCAGTTCGCCCCAGTCGTCGGCAGAGATCTGCCCGGGCTGAGTGGACGAGGTGATACTTCACCAAATCGCCCCGCTCGAGAATGGCATCGATGAGCACGAGACCCGCTGACGGACCGTCACGCATCGCCACCGCGACAGCACGGTTCAGCTCGATCACGGGTGAGGGATTCGTCCGCATCAGTAGGTCGTAAAGAGTCACGATTTGGACCCAGTCCGTAGCGGCGGGACTGGATGCCTGGGCATGCACAGCCGCAATCGCCGATTGAAGAGTGTAGGGGCCGATCTGGGTGGACGACAACGCTCGTTCCACCAGCGCCGCTCCCTCCGCGATCTGATCACGGCGCCACAGCGAACGATCCTGATCGTCCAGGAGAATCAGATCGCCTGCCGGCGAGGTGCGCGCGGCGCGCCGGGAGTCTTGCAGCAACATCAGCGCCAAGAGTCCCATCGCTTCAGGGTCTGGAAGCAATTCGATCAGCAATCGCCCCAAACGGATGGCCTCGCCCGAGAGATCGTGCCGTGTCACCGATCCACCGGATGACGCGGAGTATCCTTCGTTGAAGACGAGGTAGACCACCCGGAGCACCGCATCCAACCGGTCCGGCAACTCGGTCTCCGACGGCAACGCGTATGGAATGCGCGCATCGCGGATCTTCGCCTTGGCCCGCACGATCCGCTGCGCGACCGTTGTTGGTTTCGTGAGGAACGCGCTTGCGATCTCCTCGGTTGTGAGGCCGCAGACTTCGCGCAGTGTCATCGCAACCTGCGCCTCCGGCGAGAGGGCAGGATGACAACAAGTAAAGATCAACCGCAGCCGGTCGTCCTCGACACTCTCGTCATCCCATTCCTCGTCATCACTGGTACTGGATTCCAGTTGCTTGGCGAGTTCCGTCAGCGACGCGTCGAACCGGGCCCGCCGGCGCATACCGTCGATGGCCTTGAAGCGACCGGTCGATACGAGCCAGGCCCGCGGATTGGCCGGCACACCATCCCGCGCCCATTGCTCGACCGCCATGGCGAAGGCATCGTGCACCGCCTCCTCGGCGGCCTCAAAGTCGCCAAGCAGACGGATCAACGTAGCGAGGACATGGCGCGACTCGGAGCGGTAGACCGTCTCTACCACCTCGTGCACCCGATCGCTCGCGCCTTTACTCACGAGCGCCTGGCCTTCGTCTCACCCAGGCCTTCTTCACTGCTCGATCGTCCTGTCACACACATCAGCACCATGGGAATTAGATTGAATACGGTTTACGACAGGGAGGCTACCGCTGGAGAATGAACGTGTCAATGAGGGGTGTGCGAATTAGGATCCCCGCAGCGTGCGGCGGGGATAGGGATGCATCGGAAAGGACCGCGCCCTACCAATGGTCGATTTCGTGACGAACGCTCTAAGCGAAGGGCAGAGTATCGTTTCCAATACTCTGCCCTTTTGCTGACCCCATGTCATGGCTGAATCTACACGAAAACGTACGGATTCAGCCTACTGGTCTCAGCGTGACCTTAGAGCCAGTTCACGCGTTCGGCCGGCCGAATGTAGATCGGCTCCTCGACCTGGATCCGGGCGACTTCCTTGCCCGACTTGTTGAAGCCCAGGACGGT